>ERZ1292633.377-Hain-H41-02um-R1-377-length-54556-cov-11_pt1 | contig 54556 bp, 45 predicted proteins | sample MGYA00564406_ERZ1292633 | MGnify/ENA primary metagenome ERZ1292633 (study PRJEB36523, sample SAMEA6512639) | groundwater metagenome | collected 2019-01-08 | study: AquaDiva: Metagenomics assemblies of 32 groundwater samples | reverse complement strand
GTGGCGTCATTGTGCACGACGAGGGAAGCCGGGCCGACGTGGAGCGTTTTCCAGCGGAGGGCCGAGGTGCCGAGGTCATAGGTCACGTCGGCGTTCGGCACAATATTCCCGGTAGTGGTTAAGGCTCCGGCAATGTTAGCTGTGCCGTTGACATCCAGTTTGAAGAGGGGATTGGTCGTCCCTATTCCCACATTCCCACTCACATAAAGCATGTTGGCTTGAGGCAAGACCGTTGTTGGTAATGATCCGATGGCCACACCGCCACTGACATCCAATTTATTCAACGGAGTTGTATTTCCTATACCAACATTGCCGGTCGTGCCAATGTTGTCTGCTAGTGTGGTAGGTGTGAGAGTTGTCCCAATCCTATTCCAATATCCCTGCAGACCGGTGCCGGTGGCCGAGGACCAGGTTAAGTTACCCGAACCATCATTACTCAGCAGGGAACTGACCCCTCCTTGTGAGCCAGGGAAACTCGTCGTCACATTGTTTATCTTGACAATATTACCCGTACTGTTGACTTGAAACTGACTACTCCCTCCCACGGACAACTGGGAACTGGGAGCGGTCGTGCCAATACCGACGTTGCCAGAGAAGTAGGCGGAGTTAGCTTGAGGTAGAGCCGTGGTGGGTAATGATCCGAAAGCCACCGAACCACTAACGTCTAATTTATTCAACGGATTAGTTGTGCCTATTCCCACATTAGCCGTCGTGCCTAAGATCGTGCCATTGTCAAAGAGGAGAGAGTTACCTAACGAATTAACTCCGGTAAATTTACTCAAGAAGTTAGTCGTGCCGCTAATGAAAGCGTTGACATCCGTGGATTGGATCGCCGAACTGACAAAGTTGGTGCCATTGCCTCTTAAGAAGTTACCACTGGTAGCTGCATTACCAATCCTAAATCCAGTCGAGACATTAACGACTCCCACCACGTCTAAAGCCGTCACCGGAGAGGTTACCCCGATACCAACATTGCCACTCACGTAAAGCATATTGCTCTGAGGCAGAACGGTGGTGGGCAAGGAACCAATGGCGACTGATCCACTGACATCCAGTTTGTTAAGGGGAGTTGTATTGCCGACTCCAACACTTCCCGTCGTCCCAATATTATCCCCCAAAGTAGTTGGGGTCAGAGTTGTTCCAATCCGGTTCCAATATCCCTGCAGACCGGTCCCGGTGGCGGAGGACCAGGTTAAGTTACCCGAACCATCGTTGCTCAGAAGTGAACTGGCTCCGCCTTGGGAACCGGGGAAACTCGTCGTGATGTTATTTATTTTGACAATGTTACCCGTACTGTTGACTTGAAACTGAGAACTCGTTCCCACTGACAACTGAGAACTGGGATTGGTGGTTCCTATCCCAACGTTGCCACTGACATACAACATATTGCTTTGAGGCAGGGCAATGGAGGGGAGGGAGCCGATGGCTACCGAACCACTGACATCCAATTTGTTCAATGGCGTGGTATTACCGATGCCAACATTCCCCGTTGTTCCAATGTTATCTCCCAGGGTGGTGGGAGTGATTGTTGTCCCAATTCTGTTCCAGTAGCCTTGGATTCCTGCTCCCGTGGCACTTGACCAAGCTAGAGTGCCGGAGCCATTAGTCTGCAGGAGAGATCCGGCCGTTTGCGTTCCCGGCCAGGTGTAGGTAAGTCCACCAATTGTCAGGGTTCCACTGTTAGTGATGGCCAAGTTACCAAAGACATCCAGTTTCTGGGTGGGGTTAGTTGTTCCTATACCAACATTCCCGCTGAAGTAGGCGCTGTTGGCTTGAGGTAAGGCCGTCGCCGGTAATGATCCGAAGGCCACCGAACCATTAACATCCAGCCGGTTCAAAGGAACGGTTGTCCCAATACCCACATTGCCCGCAAAACCATTGTTAACGGCCGTGGTTTGCAGGAAGTTACTGTTAACCATCACCGTGGAGTTAGACGTTAGTCCCGATGTAGCTGTGATCAAGCCAGAGACAGTTGGAGTAGCTGTCCAAGCCGTTGAGCCAAAGGTGGTGGTGATTCCACTTCTGCCTAAGGTCAGTCCAGTAGCGTTAGTTCCCCCCACGGTTAAAGATCCGGCAGAATCAAGAGCCAGAGTTCCACTGGTAGCGGTGGAGATAGTTAGATTCCCACTGGTGTTTGTCCAAGCTGAAGTTCCTCCAGAAGCTAAGGTTAAAGCTCCAGTACTGTTACCAATGTTCGTCGCGGAAGTATCCGTAGCGTTGATATTAGTTGTTCCGGTAATGGTGGCTCCTCCTGTTCCTTGAATGAGTCCCGAGCCGGAGTTAACTCCCACCGCCACCACAGCTCCGGTAGAGCTGACCGTAAACTGAGAACTGGCTCCCACTGACAACTGAGAACTAGGAGCCGTCGTCCCAATCCCCACATTTGCTCCATCTGTGTAAAGAACACTGTTTGCCAATCCTGATGCATCTGAAACATGATACGGAAGATATCCGTCAGTCAAGGCGGAAAGTTTTACGGTAACCAACACCGGACTGCTGGCGGTGGTTAATCCCGCGACCGCGGCTTGATTTAATGTTGCCCAAGCGGGAATGGCGCCGGTAGCCCCGGCCAGATATTCTCCGGTGGCCCCAACCGTGGCCAGTTCGCCAAGGGTATTTGTAGAAGTCGCGACCGGCAGCCGGTACGCGGTGGCGCTGTTGGGAAGAATCAACGTTGATTGGACAAAATTAGTGCCATCGCCCCGCAAAACACTGCCTAAAGTTGCCGCTCCATTTACTTTGTAACCGGTAACCGCATTAACCGTTCCGGTAAAAGAAGCCGCTGAAGAAATTGTTTGAGAGTTAATTAAACCGGATGTGACTTCACCGGTAGAGCTTACCTGAAACTGTGAAGTGGAACCAACCGAAAGAGGAGCAACCGGCCCCGTCGTCCCGATGCCTACATTACCACTCACATAAAGCATGTTGGATTGTGGCAGAACGGTCGTGGGCAAGGAACCAATGGCGACTGATCCACTGACATCCAGTTTGTTAAGAGGCGTGGTGTTGCCAATCCCCACATTCCCCGTCGTTCCTATATTGTCAGCCAGAGTGGTGGGAGTGAGAGTGGTGCCGATTCGGTTCCAGTAGCCCTGGATTCCAGCCCCGGTGGCACTGGACCAGGCGAGTGTGCCAGAACCGTTAGTTTGGAGGAGAGCGTTGGCGGATTGCGTCCCGGGCCAAGTGTAGGCGAGGCCGCCTACTGTTAAAGTTCCCGAGTTACTGATTACCAGATTACCAGCCACCTCCATCTTGCCGCTCGGCGCGGTGGTGCCGATGCCTACATTCCCACCGTCCGTCACGACCATTTTGTCCACGCCATTATTGTCCGCCGTGCGCAGGGTGAACCCGGTGCCTGTACCCGCTCCCTGTAAATAGGTGTTGTGCGCCACAATGCCACCGAACTCAATGTCATCCTGAGAAAGCGAAGCGCGTTGAAGGATCTCGGCCCTTGTGGCCGGATCGCTCGCATGCGCGAGAGATTCCTCGACTGCGCTCGGAATGACGGAATGGGTGCGCCGATCAACATAATGACCACCCACGAAGTTGTGGGTATTTTCAACTTCAATATCAAAAACTTGTTCGGCGGGAGTTTGTTTAATGGCCACAACTTTTTCATAGACAGCTTGGCCGTTGGTTCCAACCGTGGCAATCATTTGGCCCGCAAGCAGTTCGCTGACCTTGGTCCAGCTTCCACCACGTTTCCACTCGGTGGTGTCCAGCGCCCTCCCATTCGGGAGAGATCCTTCGCGGAGCCTGTCCTGAGCGTAGTCGAAGGGCTCAGGATGACGAGCGGTGGGAGTATTTGACAGTGTGGCAATGAAGTTGGTATACTGTTCCTGGAGCTGAGGGGTAATCATTCCCCGGCACCGCGGATACAAGCGGGAGACAGCTCCTTCTTCTTTTTCCATCTTTTCCACCGCTGCAATTGTTTCTTTAACGTTCTTTCTTTCCCCTTGCCACATCACCGAGTAGAAATGTTTAGCCCCCCCATTAATTGAGCGAACCACGACTTTGGTGAGCACGTCGTCAACAAAGGCCTGGAAAATCCAAAACTCTTCAGAGTCCCTTTTAGAATATGTGGGTTGAATTTCTTCGCAGGCAAGGGCCCCGATGACTTTCGGCAAGGCGAGGAGACGGCTCATAAGGTTAAGATTACTGCGATCTTTTCCGTGGACGAGGTGATCCCAGCCGGCGCGGGTGATTTTTACTTTCTCACCGTTAAAGGCGGCAATGGCAATTTCCTGACCGGCCAGCACCTCGAAGTAGAATTCTTTAGCGGTAGCCAAAATTTCGCTGAAATATTTTTCGAAGAGGAAGTTGGAGTCGGTGAAGGACTCTGTGTCTTTACCTATCGTCATCCTGGTAAGGCCGGAGGCCGCATCCAGGATCTTCTTTCGATTCTGGAGTCCTTCGTCCCCAGAATGACGCGGGAGAGAGGAGGAGTTCAGCACCAAATAGGGATGGTTGCCGGTGGTTCTAATGGTTTTGCCGCTGGCGGTTGTCAGGGTGTAAATGTCCTTTGTACCCATGTCCATTAGGCCCTTGACTTTGGAAGTTACGAACTGCCCTGTATTCTCGTCCAGTGTTTGGATCTCGTCGCCTTCTTTAATCTCATCAATGCGGACATCTTCCCAGTAGTAGTTATCGTCATTCTGGTAAGCGAGTGGAGTGAGCGCATCCAGAATCTCGCCCTTTCCGATTCTGGAGTCGTCGTCTTCGTCCTCCTCCCCAGAATGACGGAGGTGAGAGTCCTCGTCATTGCGAGCGAGCGAAGAGAGCGTGGCAATCTCATCCCTTGTCATCCCAGGCTCTGACCTGGGATCCAGTCCTTCTGGATTTCCGTTTTCACGGGAATGACGATTGCGGCGGCGTCTTCGTCTTCTCAGTAAAGTGTCTCCGGTCACGCATTGCCCCAGAACGTGCAGTCTCTGAGTGGGGGCGGTGGTGCCGATGCCCACATTTCCTCCGGTGCTCACAAAGATGCCATTGTTGACACCTGTGCTGAGCCACAGGGCGCTGGCGGCATCGGTCAGCAGGCTGGCAAGGTTGCCGGTAAAGCCCAAAGTGGCTTTAAGGGTATTGGTGGCGTCATTGTGAACCACGACGGAGCCGGGGCCGACGTGTAAAGTTTTCCATCGTAATGATGTTGATCCCAGATCATAAGTGTTGTCTGTGTTAGGGGAGATGTTACCCGTCGTCGTTAAAGCCCCGGCAATGTTGGTGGTGCCATTGACGTCAAGTTTGTACAAGGGATTAGTCGTCCCGATACCTACATTCCCCGCGAAGTAATTGTTGCCGGCCCCTTGTACAGATAACAACCCACCAGTCGAAGTGATATTCCCACTGCCCGAGTAGGTTGTACCCCCGGAGATGGCACCCGTTAAGGTGAGAGAGGTGATGTTTGATAAGGCTCCGGCGGAATCCAAGCGGAGAGTGCCCGCTCCGGCACCAGTGTTGATTCCCGTTGTGCCATTGACGGTAGTCCCGGTGATGGTGTTGGCGGTAGCAATGGTGCCAAAGCCAGTGGTGATGGAACCGCCGGTTAAGGCCCCGACACTGGTGAGAGAGGAAGAAGTGATGCCCACCCCAAGACTTGAACTACTGAGGACATCCGTTCCGCCAATCTTGTACGACGAACCGGCCGAGAGGTTTGTGTTTCCAACCACATCCAATTTGTACACCGGAGAAGTTGTACCGATCCCAACGTTGCCGAGGGTTGTCACATTATCAGTGTTGGTAGTTGGAAAGATTGTTGTGCCCTGCCGGTTCCAATAACCTTGCATTCCGGTACCGGTGGCCGAAGACCAGGTTAAGGTACCGGAGCCGTCATTAAGGAGTAGGGAATTAGCTCCTCCCTGGGAGCCGGGGAAGCTGGTGGTGACGTTATTTAGCTTTACAATGTTGCCGGTGGAATTGACTTGGAACTGACTACTGGCTCCCACTGACAACTGAGCACTGGGACTGGTTGTCCCAATTCCAAGATTGCCGTTGACAAAAGCGTTACGGGAGAGCCAAAGATCCCGCCATCTTAAGGTGCCGCTGCCGAGGTCGTAAGTGTTATCCGACGGCGGGTAAACCCCGCCGGAAAAGATGATTGAACCTAGAGCGGTTAAGGTGCCGGTCACATAAACATCCCCGACCACATTCAATTTATAAGCTCCAGGATCGGTGGTGCCGATTCCCACATTCCCGGCCAGGTAATTATTCCCCGCGCCGGACATTGAAAGTAGCCCATTGGTGCTCGTGATATTCCCACTGCCCGAGTAGGTTGTACCCCCGGAGATGGCACCCGTTAAGGTGAGAGAGGTGATGTTGGAAAGAGCACCGGCAGAGTCCAAACGTAAAGTACCGGCCCCGGCGCCGGTGTTAAGCCCCGTTGTTCCATTGATGGTGGTGCCGGTGATGGTGTTGGCGGTCGCAATCGTGCCAAACCCGCTGGCGATTGAACCACCCGAGAGGGCGCCGACACTGGTGAGAGAGGAGGCAATAACTCCGGATCCAAGCGTGGTTCCGTTCAAGACTGAGGTGCCATTGATAAAGTAGGCGTTGCCGGATGATAAGTTTGCACTCCCGACGACATCCAACTTGTACACCGGAGAAGTTGTACCGACCCCGACGTTGCCGCCGATATAGGCATTGCGTGAAAGCCATAAGTCTCTCCAGCGCAGGAGGGCGGAGCCAATGTTACTGGTGTTATCGACGGCGGGTAAAAGGTCTCCGGCAAAACTAGATACGGTCCCGTTGAAGAAAGCATCACCGTTCACGTAAAGTTTATAAGCGCCGGGGTTAGTGGTGCCGATGCCCACACTGCCCTCAACCAGCATTCCGTTAGCAGGCGCAACCCCACTGCTGCCAATTCCGGCGTAACCCGAACCGATTTTAACCGCCCCAAAAACGTCCAATTTATCCGTCGGCGCGCTGGAGCCGATACCAACATTACCGCTGTTATCAACGACAACTAGTTGCGTGCCGGAGGAATTAACAATTTGGAAGATATTCGCCGTTTGTCCGCTGGCGCTTTGCAGTTTTAAAACCGGAGTGCCAGCAGAGCTGCCAAGAATTTCTAGTTTGGCGGTCGGGGCGAGAGTGCCGATGCCGGTGTTGCCGGAAGTCATTAAGGCTAAAGTGCCGGTGGTGACGATCTTGCCGTTGGAATCAAAAGTGATGCCCGCCCCCGAGCCGGTGAAGTTCAGTGCTTTGGCGTCGGAGGAGGAGGAAACAATCAATCCCGAGGTTGAAAATAGACCGGAAAGGGTAAGGGTCGAACCCTTAAATTTTGTATTGCCTGACGAGCCCATCACGCCGGTGGTGATAATGTCATCGTCACCGGTATCAATTTTCCCGAAGCCGGTGCTGATCGAGCCCGCGCCTAAGATTCCGACCTGAGTTAGAGCCGAAGTGGTCACGCTATCGCCGAGTTTCGTTTCGGTTAAAACTTGCACCCCGCCGATCCGGTAGGCCTGCCCGCCGGCCAGATTAACATCGCCTTTCACGTCCAGTTTGTAAGCCGGAGCGGCTAAGCCGATGCCGACGTTGCCGCCGGGCATTAAGGCGAGGTCGGTTTTTCCGGCGGTGGTTACCTGTTGCGCTGTGGAACCGGTGAAGGAGAGCTGATTGCCGCTAATTTCAAAAAGACCACCGACAGACGCCGGTCCTGTAATGGTTACGGAACCGTTCATTGTCGTATCGGTGTTGATTTCCAAAACCGGCGTGGTCGTCCGGGCGGCTAAGACTTTTCCCAGCTGCCGGCTGGCGGGAACAGACGCGAGAGCTCTGGCTAACTTTTGTTCATCCAGGATGAAAGCCGGTTTAATGTAAGTTTCGTAAAGGCCGAAGTTGGCGGCCAATTTCGGGCTGGTGTGGAGAAGGATGTTGGCGGCCGTATTTTTGGCCGTGCCGGTAAAGCCGGCGGCGGCGGCGAGAACGACCGAGCCGGTTAAAAGACTACTGAGGGCGAGCAGGACGGCGGGGGCAAAGGCCGGGACCCGGATTCTTTTTGCTAGCCAAATCTTTTGAAGCTTTTCGGGATAACCAGTAAGTCCTGCGTCATTGCGACCCGCCTGCCGGCGAGGCAGGGTCGACAAAGGGAGCGCGGCAATCTCCGCTGTTCGTGTCATCCCTAACCTTCCTTTGTCATCCCGACCCACGAGCCGGGATCCAGGCGTCTGGATTCCCGCGTCCGCGGGAATGACTCTCAACCCGTCATTGCGAGGACCTTGAGCACTAGTCGAAAGGGACGCGGCAATCTCTGTTTCAATCCTTTCCTTAACCTGATCGTTATCCAGCCCTTCGTTTTTAAGTTCCTGGATCCGGACTAACCGCGCCACTGACCAGACGGGGAGGTGGCCAACCGTAACCGCCTGCGCATGTTTTTTGTCGGCTTTTTTCTGCTTTATTTCTGACAAAGACAGCGCCGGTTGCGTCCCGATTTCCAGCTTCCAACTGTTTTCGCCGGTCTTATTCTTAAGACTTTTCTCGTCCGTCTCCGTCACTTTCCGGACCATGTTCGGCAATAAACCAATTTTGATGTAGTAGCGGAGGCGGTTATAGGGGTCGCCGAAGCGGAAGTTGTAGCCGCTCTCTTTGGCTAATTTAACGATTTCTTCAACCGGTAAAAGAGTATTCGCCGTGGTGGGGTAAGAGTTAGATTTTGGCGCAGGGGCGGGCAGGGTAGGCATTGATTACACCGACGCGATGAGATTTGAAAGAATGGCACCGAAAAGAAGGGTCAGGAGGATGAAATCTGATGAGTTGTTTTGGCAGGTTATTTTACTTGTCATGGCAGACTTTTTTCTATCTTTTCCCTTGACGATAATATTGTAATTTCTCCTTTATAGTATGTCAAGCACAATATTGGGAAAATTTAGGCCTATAACCACATTTTTTAGAAAATCTTTTTAGCAATTAAAGTAGCTATTTGCTGCCACGACGTTTTGGTGGCAGCTAATGATTAATCGGACAAAAAGAGGATTGAAGTCCGATAACCGTAAGTAAATAAATATTCGGGCGAAATAGATTAACTATGACCGGGTACCACCCCAACACCAGATCGTGCGTCCTAAGCTAACCTGGCGGGAGGTGTTTCCAGACCATCACTTTGAGCCGGCTTTCGGTCTGTCACCCCACGTCCTCTGCCTGCTAAGTTTTAAAACCTGTAGTAAGAATATTATTGGAAATGACTTTGGATAAATTAGTAACCCGTAGTAATCAATCACAAATAACCTGTAGTTAGTAGTATTTCAAGACAGAACAACCCTAATTATAGTAACCTATAAATGGTGGTATATCTTAAAATTTTCCGTCATTGCGAGGCGCCCGAAGCAATCTAGTTTAAGATTTGAGAATTGAGGTATGAGATTTGAGATCACACTTGCGTATACACCGAAACGCTGTTATTCCGGTTGTAGATGACACAGCGGTCAAATTTGAACTCTTCCGTTTTCCCATTTTCGGTCAGGACTTTGACCGAATTGCCGTCGACAATGGTCACGAAGGTGGCGTGAAAGGGGAGGATGTCGAAAGGGCCCTCCAGGTTGGTGGACGAAACCGCCCGGGCCTTCCCCTCCCAAATTTTTTCCTGCGGACTGGCCACTAAAACATTCAATAAATTTTCCATAAAATAAAGTCAAAAGTGTCTTCTGTCATCCTGAGGAGTCAGCGACGAAGGATCTCTGACCTTGTGTCAGGTACCAACTCCGCGAGGTTACCTCGCGGAAGGTTGCTCTGACGATATAATTACGACTCTAGGTTTAAATAACCCAAGCCTTCTACTTTGTTAGGAATGTCTTCTTCAGCGACGAAGTTCCGGTATGCCTCGACCGAAGGATAAGATGCTAGTACCAATTCTTTTAAGAGCGGTTCCTCTACTGTTCCGAGATATGCGGGAAGGGAAGACCAGGGATAATCGCCCAGTCCAAAGGTAGAATCAGCCCCCCTAATAATTTCTAAAGGGTTACGGTGAATGTACTTGGTTAAATAAAGAAGCTGTTCCTCCGTCTCAATTCGTTTGTACTTGAAAGGCCCTTGGAATAAGGATCCGACACGGTCGTATTTTAGATTGAAGTAATTTGTGAAACTGGTAGAAATTTTGTGAACGTATTTGCTAATACCCCGATCAACCAATTGTTTGACCAAAAAGTGGATATGATTGGGCATTAGGCAGTACGCAATGATATCCACCGGCCTTACAAAATCTTCTGCCTCATTCCGCGAGGTTACCTCGCGGAAGGTTGTTGTTAGGCCATTTTCCAGGCTGTTTACAGCGTCCGAATACCGCTCATTGCTAAAAAGGTAGTGGAAGGCGCAATCGATAAAGCGCCGATAATCGTGTTCATAAGTAAAAATTATCCTTTTTTCGACCCCACGGTTGTAAACGTGGTAAATCTGCTCAGTTACCAGCTTTTCTTTTCGGTTCATATTTTTTCTTAATCCGCGAGGTTCCTAATCCGCGAGGTTACCTCGCGGAAGGTTGACCTGGCGCCAAATAAACATTATCTACTTTATTTCGTCGAGGCTTCCAATATACAAAAGCTTTTCTGCCGGAACTTCGTCCAACTCTCCATTGATGATTCTTTTTACATCACGAATAGTTTTGCTTCGAGGAACAAAGGCGCCGGGCCGACCGGTTTGGGCCTCGGCGGTGAAAAACGGCTGGGTCATATAATTCGTCAATTTCCGGGCCCGTTGATAGAGCGTCCGGTCTTTGGGGGACAGTTCCGACTCGCCGACGATCGCCACGAATCGGGAGAGGGACTCGTAGCCGTGGAGAATTTCGCGCGCGTGGGTTGCGGTTTCGTAGTGCTCATCGCCAATAATCCAGCGGTTAAGCATTGTTGAGGAGGACTTTAAGACGTCGATGGGGGGATATAACCCGCGGCTGGTTAAAGTCCGGGAAAGGACCAAGACCGAGTCGAGGTGGGACATAATGGCGATTACCCCCGGGTCGGAAAGCTCGTCCGCCGGAACGTAGACGGCCTGAATTGAGGTAATTGAGCCGTTTTCGGTGCTGACGAGGCGATTTTCAAAATTAGCAATCTCCGATTCCAGCGTGGCCTGGTAGCCCAATTCCGAGGGAATGGCGCCCAAAAGCGTCGAAACCTCATTTCCGGCCTGGATAAAACGAAACACGTTATCGACGAAGAAGAGGACGTCTTTTTTCTCCAAATCCCGGAAGTACTCCGCCATTGCGGCCGCCGCCGCAGCCGCCCGGAAACGGATGGCGGCGTTTTCATTCATCTGACCGTAGATGAGCGCGGTTTTTTCCAAAACCCCCGACTTTTTTAGTGATTCCCACAACTCCTTTCCTTCGCGGATCCGCTCGCCAATACCCCCGAAAACCGAGACGCCCTGGTGGGAAACGGTGATGTTGCGTAACAGCTCCGTCATCAAAACCGTCTTGCCCACGCCGGCCCCGCCGATAAAGCCGATTTTTCCGCCTTTGATAAACGGGGTAAAAAAGTCGATCTGTTTAATTCCGGTTTCGATCAACTCTGTACCGGTTTTCACTAGGTTGTAGGTCGGTCCGGCGTGGTGGATCGGAATGTATTTGACCTCGGTCAGCGCCGGTCCGTTATCCTGCACTTCACCAAACAGATTGATGATCCGGCCGAGAACGCTGAGGCCGACCGGGATGCTTAAGGGTTTTTCCGTGCTCTCGACCACCAGGTTGCGGTGGAGGTTGCGCGTCGAAGTGAGGCAGAGGCAGTAGATGCTTTGGGTTGACGAATAGGCGTAAACCTCAAGTTTGACTTCCGGCAATTGCGGACAGGTTAAGATATGGAAAAATTCGGGCAACGCCTGGCGGCTGTCGTAACCGACTTCGACGATTTGCCCCCGAACGGCGCGGATAATTCCTTTGAATGGGGTTAGTTGTAGGTCAGTCATTTTATACCTCCCACCTCCCCATCCCGGCGAAGGTTTCGAGCAGTTGGGCGTTGGTAAAGGACTTCCGCTCCTTCGATAACTGGGTCCGGGTCGATTGGCAAATTACATCAGCCCTATCGTTAGCTGTACTCATTGTTATTAATCTGGCGGCGGTCCGGGACAGTTCCGCTTCGAGGAGCACTCGGTTAAAAAGCAGTGTCCGTACGTGCATTTCGAAGAATTCGAGAATCTTAACCAGCTCCGGCTCGAAGATGTATTCAATTTTACCGATATCCGCCGGTATTTCTGTTGGGGTTTGGGTAATATCCGAGACCCCGACCCGCTGGCTGACCATCGTTAAAAATTCCGGATAGTAGAGATAAACCCGGCGGTATTTTTTTGTCTGCTCGATCAGGGCGCTGACCTCCTCCGGGGTGGGGAAGTCCTTCCGGAAAGCGACTTTCATCGTCTTTTTTTCGAGCGGGTGTCCCGAAAGATACTCGGCCCCGGTAGCACCGATGACAATTATATCCCGGTTTTTATTAATTCCCGCGTCAGCCTCAAATTTCTTCATCACGTTAATGTTTAATTTGCCGTAGAAGCGCATATTGGAAGTTATGGCGATCGCCACCGTCCCACCGCCGCCCCTCCCCGCCACGTCCTGCTCGAACAGGACGGTTTTCGGTAACGCGCCTTTGTTGACGGCGATTTCTTTAACCAGATGGTAAACCTCCCCGATTTCCCGGAAGAATACGGTATTCTTCTCGAAGTTAGCCCGAATGTTTTTGGCTTTTATCGAGTTGATCTCGGTAAACGTATTGGTGATGTATTTCAGCGTCAGGATATCCTGCAGCTGGTTTTCTAAATCGGCGATTAGTGACATTACTTACACGCCTCCTCTAAAACTCCCGTCTGCTCATCGACTTTGGCCAAAAAGCTTTCCAGGTCGTTTAGGCCGGGGTCAACCGCCAGCCCCGTCAGGGCGCTTGTCCGGGCGATGGCGTTGATCAGTTTCCGTTTATTCGTCCTGACAAATTCCGTCTCTTTCGGTTCCAAAAATGTTGTAAAGATGAGGGCGAAGAGAATCAGCTGGACGGCGGCCGGAATGGCCTGTTGGGAGTCCTGGCGCAATATTTCCTCCGCCATTTGCGCCTGTTTGATTTTCGTCTGCGTGACTGCCGTCAGCTCCGTTTCAAATTTAATGAAGCCCTGCAGCTCTTTGTATTCCGACAATAAGGTTCGGATTTTCGTACTGAGGAGTTTTTGCATCAACGACTGGGTTTGCCGGCCAACCCGGGTTACGGACCGGTCCCACTCAATTCCGGGGTACCAGCCCTGGGAGCGGAGTCCGGCGGAGAAGAGGATATGGCCGTCGGTTTGGGACATTAAGTTGGTCGGGATGAGGTTGGTCATATTTTCCAATTCCGTTTCAATTACCGGCAGCAGTGTAATGGAAGCGCCGCCAAGTTCGGGAATAAACCGCCCGGCCCGTTCCATTAAGTGCGAATGCTCGTAAAAAATTCCGCCCGGATAGGATTCGCGGCCGGGAATTTGTTTGGCCAAGAGAGCTATCTCGCGTAAATACTTCGCATGAATGCCTAAATCGTCCAGGATCAATAAAACGTCTTGTCCTTGGTGGAGGAAGTATTCAGCGACAAAAAATGCGGTAGCGGGGGCGATGGCGATTAAGGGGGCCGGTTGGGAGGAGGTGGCGGCGATAATTATCGTGTAGGCCGAGGCGCCGGTCTGTTCAATCACATTCGCAAACCGCTTGGTATCAATTTCCGGCTTCCCGATGGCCGCGTAAATGCACACGATGTTTTGTTCTTTTTGGGCGATAATGGTGTCCAGCAGAAAAGAAGTTTTCCCTGATCTGGCGTCGCCGAAGATCAATTCCCGCTGGCCGAGGCCGATGGGAATGAGGGTATCAACCACCGTGAAACCGGTAATCAGCGGCTCGGAAATCATTTCGCGTTTGCCTATTCCGGGGGCGGTGATATCGAGATTTAGGACCGGCCCGTCGAGCGGAAGGCCTGTCCGGCCGTCAATCGGTCGGCCCAGCGGACTGATCGTCCGGCCGAAAAGGTAATGGCCGAGGGGAATTTTAATCCCGTCGGAGCTAAGGTGGAAAGGCGCGCCGGGTTTTGGGCGGGCGGCATCCAGCATTAAAGCTTGGACGCGGTTGCCCGCTAGGGCTGCAACCAGCGCCCGGCTGCCGTCGTCCGCAACCAATAAATCATTGATCCGGGCGCCCGGCAGGCCTTCCAGGTAGAAAAGATAATCTTCACAGCTTGTCACGTATCCGATTTCGGATTGGATGTCAGTCATAGTTAAGAAAATTCAAAAGTCAAAAGTGACTTCTGTCATGCTGACCCTCCGAATCGGAGGGGAAGCATCTCGCCCGAATGGGCGTCTGCGACTGCAAATGCCGGCTCAGATAAACTGAGAGATCCCTCGACAAGTCTTCGACGGGCTCAGACCGTGAGCATGTCGAACGGCTCGGGATGACGCTACTGCGTCATTTTTCATTTTGAATTTTGACTTACTTATTACACAGCTTACACAGCGATTTCTACTCCCGGCCTGACATAATCGCCGATGGCTTTCAAAATTGCGACCTTGCTTCGGAGCAGATAATATTTCAGTGAATAATCACGGTAAATGCCTTTGTAGCTGACCGCACAGCCGCCGATTAGTGATATATCGATCTTAACTTCCATTAGCGCCCGCGGGTCGACATTGCTACGGAGCCACTTGCCCAAGCGGGGAGTTTCGTACGGCGTCGGGGCGAAGGGAAGAAAGAGAGTTACCGTGGGAAGGTCCGCAGCGCTCTTTTCGATGCTATCGAGAGCCGGATAGAGGTTTTCCTTGGTGAACTGGCTATAGAGACCGTAACCCCAAGCGTTTAAAGCGTTAAATTCGTCCCGCGACTCGTCTTTCTTGACGAAAAATTCATTCAGCAAAAAAATCAGGTTGGGATGTTCGTGCGGGGTAAAAAAATAATCTTCAAGAAATTCCCGCAGAAGGGTCAGCCGGTTTCTTAAATCGGCGGTGGAGTAGGTGTTGGTTAAGATTGTCTCAAGCAGTTGGTTGGTTTCGGTCATGGGAATGCGTCAAACGAATAAGTTACCTTTTTTGGCTTCTTCAAGGGCTTCATAAACCAACTCCGTCTGCTCGGCCAGGGTTAATTTTTTACCGAGGGTAATGTTCAGGGTTTTTTCCAGGATGCTGACGACGTTTTCGTCAACAATCTCCAGCCTTTGCCGGCGGTACTCCCCGATGATATTGCGCGCGTTGCCGATCTCTTTATCAATCTGGACTTGAGTCTGCTTCTGTAATTCCGTCACGAAACTGTTTAGCAGAACGGTGGTCTCATTGAAAAAAGTGTCGATTTTTCCGTCCAGAACTGTTTGTTTCCGGCTTAAATCCGCGGCCAGATGCTCTTCGAGGTCGGCTAAGAACTTTTTATACGTTTTCTCCGCTTCTTCCGTTCCGGTCGTTAATTTATAGCTCATCTCCTCCAATAAGCTGCTGATATTCCGGCGGTGCTCGGCTTCAATTTTCCGGCTTTCAATCTTTTGCTGGGCGAGGAAATTTAAGCCCTCCAATTCTGATTTCACCAGCAGTTGCTGGGCCCGTTTTATTGCTTTATGGATAATCTGGTCGGCCCGCCGGTGGGATTCTTCGACCTGCAGTTCCTGGTTGGGGGTTAAGGTGTGGCGGCGCAGTTGGCGGCGGGTCTTTAGCAGTTTAATTGACAGAGCGATAATGACCAAAAAAAACAGGCCATTCCCGGCGGAGAAGAGGATGATAAAGGCTTCAGTGATGGGCATAGTATAGTATTAAATTTATTTTTGACTACAGCCTGATAATAATAATTCCCAAGATAATCGAGCCTAAAACGACTCCGGCGATAAGAACGGTGTTGATGATAATGACGAACTGAATCGGGCCTTGGGAGAGGGGATTTCGGCCGACAGCTTCAATGCCTTTGGTGATGTTCCGGCCGAAGGTAGCGAAGGAGAGGATGCTGACGACAATAAGCATTAATCCGGCGACGACGTAACGGAGAAATAGCCCCGCTCCCGCCGGACTTTGGGTACTTTTCAGGAGGGAAAATCCCAGCCGGTCGAACACGGTGCCCCGGGGGAGCGCTCCCAGCGGTCCGATCGACAGTCCAACCTCGACTATCCCGCTGGTATAACTTTTCCCGCCGAAATCAATCGCTGTTCCGTCTTTGGCGGTAAAATCGGTCAGCGCTCGGCCAATAATATATCCGAGGTAGTCGCCGACCCGCTGAGCCTTGCCGGGGATGGGGGAGCTGGTTAAAAAATCACCGGCCTGGATTTCGCCGCTTACGGTTGTCACATTAACGAAAACACGGCCTTCGCGGACGATGGGTTGGGAATCAGGATTGTTGCGGAGGACTAATTGCGGGGCGGTGACTAAAATGCCGAACATCTTATCGTCGAATTCTTTTTGGCAGCGGCCTAAGGCTCCGGTGCCGGGATCGGTGAAACAGATAATATCTCCACTGACTGCATCCTTGTCACTAACCGTGTAGGTAGAGGCAACCCCGCTCATTACGTCGGCTGCGCGGACGGAGAGGGAACTTGCGAAAAAGGTGAGACTAATTAAAGTTACAAAGGCTACTAGGGCTTTAATTTTAGGGCAGGTTACTTTCCGCATTCTTTTTTTCAATATAGCACATCGTTCCTAAACTTCCCAATATTTTTCATAGGTTCCTAAATAACCAAAAAACCAAAAAGCTTCAGAACCTTAAATTATTCCAAAAAAAGTCTCTAGGTTATATTTCAATGTTCTTCAATACGAACGACGTTAAAAAATAGATAAATTTATCTATAAATTTACGTCGTACGTATGTAAATTAATTACATGTTGTTTATCCACAGGATATTTAGGTTATCACCTTGATATATAATTTTCTATTTGTATTGCCAAGTTCTTTAGCTTATTATGGAAAGGTGACAGAAAATATCGCGACACCTGTCGAAATAAACGAGCCGATTCATTACGACCCCGGGACAATTGAGCCCCGCTGGCAGCAATACTGGCAGCTGAATAAAATTTACGAAGCCGATTTTGGGTCAAAGAAAGAGAAGTTTTACTGCTTAGTCGAGTTTCCTTATCCCTCCGGAGCGGGACTGCACGTCGGCCACGCCAGGTCCTACGCCTCAATGGACGCCTTCGTCCGCTACAAAAGAATGAAAGGTTTTAACGCCCTTTATCCGATGGGCTGGGATGCGTTCGGGTTGCCGGCCGAAAACTACGCTATTAAAGTCGGAATCCACCCCAGTAAAACCGTGGCCGAAAATATCGCCCATTTTAAAGTCCAATGTCAGTCTTTAGGCTTGTCTTTCGATTGGTCCCGCGAGATAAATACCACCGATCCTGCCTATTACCGCCAAACGCAGTGGATTTTCCTCCGTTTACTCAAAGAGGGTTTAGCTTACCGGAATGAGGTGTCGGTCAATTGGTGCCCGACCTGCCGGACAAATCTGGCGGATGAGGAAGTTTTAGCCGATGGGATGCATGAGCGTTGCGGCAACCCGACCGAAAAACGTTCCCAAACCCAGTGGCTGCTTCGGATTACGAAATACGCCCAACGGCTGTTAGACGACCTAAAGTTGGTTGATTATTCGGATAAAATTCGGGTTCAGCAGGAGAACTGGATCGGGCGGAAGGAAGGGATTACGATCAAATTCAAAATTTCCGCCCAAGGCAGTGACGTGATTGAGGCCTTTACCACCCGCCCGGATACAATGTTTGGCGCGACTTTTATCGTCCTCGCGCCGGAGCACTATTTGGTTGAAAGAATTATGAAAGGCGAGGTCAAAGTTGACGCTAAAACCTCGCGGGAAATTAAGGCTTACGTGGCTTCTTCACGGTCTAAAACTGAAATTGATCGAAATAGTAAAGGCCGGAAAAAAACAGGCGTCTTTACCGGTCTTTTTGGCCTAAATAATTTGAACGGCAAGTTGCTGCCGATCTGGATTTCCGACTTTGTTCTCAGCCACTTTGGCACCGGCGCCGTGGTCGGGGTGCCGGGTCACGATCAGCGGGATTTTGAGTTCGCCAAGCAGTTTGGTCTGCCGATTACCCGGGTAGTGGTCGGTCCGGATGGGGACACTTCGGAAATTACCGAGTTAGTGCAGGTGCAGGAAGAGGCTGGGAAAATGGTGAATTCCGATTTTCTTGACGGTTTAGAGATTCGCGAAGCGATTAATAAAATGACGGATCACCTTGAGGCCAAAGGATTCGGGAAGCGTACCGTGACTTTTCATCTCCGGGATTGGGTTTTTTCGCGGCAACACTACTGGGGCGAGCCGATTCCGGTCGTCCACTGCCCCCAGTGCGGTGTGGTTCCGGTGCCGGAGAAGGACCTGCCGGTAGAATTGCCCTTTGTCGAAAAATATGAGCCGTCCGGAACGGGGGAGTCCCCGTTAGCAAAGATCGCCACTTGGGTCAACACCGCTTGTCCGGTTTGTTCTGCCCCAGCGAAGCGCGAAACCGACACAATGCCGAATTGGGCCGGTTCGAATTGGTACTACCTCGGGTATTTGCTGGCGGATAAGCTCGGAAATTCCAAATCTCAAAACGATCCTGGAGTCGCCCAGGATGACGTCATTCTGGCAAGCGAAGCGCGTCCAGAATCTACTTCCGATACGAATATTTTCTCTACTACCAAAAACCTCATCAATCATTGGATGCCGGTGGATATTTACGAAGGTGGTTTTGAGCACACGACTTTGCATCTTCTTTACTCCCGTTTTATCTATAAATTCTTGTTCGACCTCGGGGTTGTTCCTGGCCCCGAACCTTACGCCAAACGCCGCTCGCATGGGATTGTCCTCGGTCCGGACGGGCGGAAGATGAGTAAGTCTTTCGGCAATGTTATTAACCCGGACGAGATTGTCAAACAATATGGGTCTGATACCTTAAGACTTTACGAAATGTTCATGGGTCCCTTCGAGCAATCGGTAAGTTGGAGTGATAGCAGTTTACAGGGCTGTTACCGTTTTTTAACCCGGGTTAACCGCCTGACTCTGAAAAATGTTACAAATGAAGAAACGCCAAAGGAATTATTAATTGCCCTCCAGGCGGTCATTAAGAAGGTGGGGGAGGATATTGAGGCTTTGAAGTTTAATACCGCGGTGGCGATATTAATGGAATTTATTAATGGTTGGGAAAACAATAATTTAAAATACGAGGACGCTGAAACTTTTCTCCGGCTTTTAGCGCCTTTTGCGCCCCACCTTGCTGAGGAACTTCGGCATAAATTGCTGATTTCCACTGGTTGGGATGCGGATTCACGCGGATCTATCCACCTTCTTTCCTGGCCGGTTTACGATCCGGAGTTACTTAAACAGGACCGGGTTTTCATTGTAGTCCAGGTTAATGGTAAGTTGCGGGATCGATTTGAGATTGAGGCAGGCGCGGACGAGCGGTCGGTGACGGCGGCTGCGAAGGCTTTGCCGAAAGTTAAAAAATATCTATCTAATGAACATTTAAAGATTATCTTCGTTCCGGGAAAACTGATTAACTTCGTGGTTACTGATTAATAGAGGAAAGACACGACGATCGACGTTAAAAAATAGATAAATTTGACTATAAATAATCTACGATCGACGGTTATTTATTGAAAATATGTTATCACTTACCGATAAAATATTAACTTTACTCTACTACTGCCTGGAAAACTACGATAGCGGTTTTGAGGATCTATATCACCCCGAAAAATTTATCTTCAATTCCTTTTCAAAGGGCTATCATCCCCGGACGGTCTATCAGGAACTTTGGAAATTAAAGAAAAGCGGGGCTTTAAAGAAGTCATCCCGCGACGGCCAGACCTACTATCACTTAACGGCCACGGGGAAAACCGGTCCCGCCAAGGCAATTCCCTTACTCCGTTTTCAACGCCAGTGGGACGGTAAGTGGCGGATCGTTATTTTTGATATTGACGAGAAACACCGGCGGCTGCGGGATACTGTTCGGACAAAACTCCGCCAACTCGGTTTCGGCCTTTGGCAAAGAAGTATCTGGCTGACCCCTTTCGACGTGGCGGACGATATGAACAACTTCCTGGAAAAGCTCGACCTGAAGGGGACGGTGGAGGTTTTGGAGGCCAAGCGGCTCTTTGTTTCTGACGAAAAGGCGTTGGCGGCGAAGGTTTGGGATTTGCCGAAACTGAATGACACTTACCACCGTTTAGAGGTAGAATGGATTGAAGCGCGGGAGCAGTATATAAAAAACCTGCCGATTCTCCGGAAAATTGCCGCCTCGCTGCAGAACCGATATCTGGAGATTACCTGGCACGACCCCGGACTGCCTACGGCTCTTTTGCCGGAACCGTGGGCCGGCGATTCGGTTAAAAAATTGTTTTTCGAGTGGAATAAGATCGTTTAAGACAACAATAAAATGCAAAAAGACCTGCTGGAAAGGATCCGTGAGTTTGATGTTTTTGGTGGCGGCCGCCGGGCCGGTCAGTTGCCGGATGAGGAGTCTGACGGCCTGGAGAATGGTTTTAACCCGCCGAATTCTTCAAAAGACTGGCAGGAATTCTTCAGTAATACCCAAAAAATAATCGGCCTTTTCACCATATTTTTATTTATTACCGGCGCTTTCGTCCTGGCTGTCCTGCGGATGCAGACCAAAGCGGCTCCGGAGATGAAACTCACCGGAACGGTCGAGGACTCTGTGGTTGAAGCCTCGCCTTCCGCCACTCTTTTAACTGTCCAACTGTCCGGCGCGGTCAATAAGCCCGGTGTTTTCACCGTCCCGGCCGACAGCCGGATTCAGGATCTTCTTCAGCTGGGGGAGGGTTTAGCCCCGACGGGGGATCCCGTTTGGGTTGAGCGCAATATCAATTTGGCCGAAAAGCTTTTCGACGGTGAAAAGGTTTACTTTCCCACCCGGGCGGAAACTGTCGCGACCACCACCGCGCCGAATGTAGTCGGCTATTCCGGCCAATCGGTTCTCGGGACAAAATCAGCCAAAATTAATATCAATACGGCTTCAGTTCCGGCTTTAGATACCCTGCCGGGGATTGGTCCGAGTACCGCCGGAAAAATTATCGAATACCGGCAAAAAAACGGCCCCTTTGCCCGGATTGAGGATATCCAAAAGGTTAGCGGGATAAAATCAGCTCTGTTCAGTAAAATTAAAGATTTAATCACGGTCAACTGAGCCTTTATAGGTCCGATGGCTACATCTCCTTCCTATTTCCGGCGTCTAAAACTCTTTCTCGCCCTGAACTTTTCCCGATTGCCGCTTATTTTTCTTCTTTCTTTGTCCTGGCTATTTGGCTCAGCGGCGGGGATTTATCTCACTCCCTTGTTGGCCGTGGCCGGCGGATTGATTATTTTGGCCGTATTTTTAATTAAGCGTGGTCCGGTAGCCTACCTTTCTCTCTTTCTTATTTATCTCCTGGCTGTCCTGCGGTTAGGCCTTTTTTCCCAGTCTTCCCCGGCCACTACTCTCGACCACTTGGCTTCCCGCGAGGTCAATCTGCAGGGCACAGTTGACGGGCCGCCCCGTTACTACAACCAAACGCAGCGTTTATTCATGTTCGATCTGAAAGATTCGGTTTCCCTGAGACCTGTGGCCGGAAAAATTGAAATCACTACGAGCGCTGACGTGACTTACGAACCCGGCCAGCAACTCAATCTTTCCGGAACTTTGGAGTTGACACCAGGGCAGGGTGGTCGAACTTACGCAGAAATTAGTTATCCGAAGATAACTGCCCGCCCCGCCCCGCCAAAGCCTTTTAGCGGTTTCCAAAAAATGTTGGATAATATAAGACAAAAAATGCTCTCGATCCTGAAGAAGACTTTACCCGAGCCCCAGGCTTCACTCGCCGCCGGTGTCATCTTAGGGATGAAAGAGCAGCTGCCGGCCGAGTTTGCCAATCAGTTAAAAAGGGCTGGTTTAACGCATATCGTGGTCGCCTCGGGTTATAATATCACCATTGTTTTAAGTTTTTCGGCGCAATTAGCACTCTTTTTAGGAAAGCGATTATCCCTGATTTTAGGCTTACTATTGACCGTGTTTTATGCGCTCCTCACCGGTGGCGGCATCCCGGTTTGGCGGGCAGTTCTAATGTCCTTTATCGCGCTTTCTTTTGAAATGACCGGCCGGGAAAGAGAAGCCCGGACCGCGCTTTTTCTCAGCGCCGCGTTTATTACTCTCCTGCAACCGGAAAGCTTAACGGAACTCAGTTTTCAACTATCCTTCCTGGCAACCTTCGGCCTTCTTTATTTCACGCCGGTTTTTGACGATATGCTCTCGAAAATTCACCGCCGCGGGCTGGGCAGTAAATATTTTAAAGAAGCGCTCTCTTCAACTTTGGCCGCTCAAGTCGCGACTCTGCCCGTTCTGATCGGCAGTTTCGGCCAAGTTTCTCTGGTCGCGCCAATTACCAACTGCCTGATTTTTATTGTTACCCCGCTGATTATGGGTTTATCAGGGATAACTCTTTTTGTTGGACTTTTTTCCGCCGGTCTGGCTTCATTGGTCGCTTGGCTGGCTCTCGTTCCGTTAACTTACTTCGTCAAGGTCGTGGAGTTTTTTGGAAATCTACCATGGGCGCTCCTGCGTATTTAACTATTTTAATCCGTAAAATTAACCTAAGGCGTTTTTTCTGGCCGGGGCTGGTAATGTTAACTATTCTGGTCTGGGCGGCGGTTTTATCTTTCCCGAGAGATAACCGGTTGCTGTTGAAATTTTATGACGTCGGGGAGGGGGACGCGATTTTTATTCGAACGGAGCAGGGCAAAAAGGTGTTAATCGACGGCGGGCCGGACGGGCGGGTGGTAAATTATTTGTCCAAGGATCTGCCTTTCTATGACCGGACGCTGGATTTAATGATTGTGACCCATCCCCACGCCGATCACCTCCGCGGCCTGGTGGAAGTCCTCACGCGCTACCATGTTCGCCGGGTGGTTTACAATCCCGGCCAGTACACGGAGGCCGTTTACCGCGATTTTGAACGGGAGATAAAGGCGCAAAATATTCCGGTCTGGACCGCGAAAGTGGGGGATACGCTGACCCTGGACGCCAAAAGCCGCCTGCTGGTCCTGTGGCCGACTTCAATCAACCAGGAAACCAGCAACCCCAACGAGACCTCAATTATCTTGCTTTTAAGGACGGGTGCTTTTTCAGCCCTGCTTTTAGACGACGCGGAGAAATCAGTTCAAGCGGCTCTTTTTATACCTCCTGGGGACGATGACCTAGAGGTCCTGAAAGTGCCTCACCACGGGGCGAGGACGGCCCTTGACGAGTTTCTGGTGGCAAAAGCGGCGCCCAAGCTGGCGGTAATCTCCGTCGGCCGGAACAGCTACGGCCACCCGTCGGCGGAAGTTTTAGGGGCGTATTCCATCCGGAATATCCCGATTCTTAGAACCGATACGGCGGGGAGCGTCTCCATCCTGACTGACGGGTTGAAATGGTGGTATGAGACCGTCCGCTAACCCTATATCCCTTTCTCAATCATTATAAGTACTAATTGAATTTATCAGACTTAAGGCGTCGGTGAAAATTATTTTCTTCAAGGATACTTACGTTAAATATATTCTATTGACTCTAAGTCTTAAACCTAGATATATATAAGATAGTTATATTTGATGCTATCAGTCATAGAGTTAATAATTTGAGATCATCCCGCCAAAAACTGGTCGGAGGCAAATTTAACAGATACTAAATAGCTGACCATTTTTCTGCAAAACACTTTAATAGATAGAATGCTAACTTTATCCATCCTATGCATCATATCGTTTGCTTATCTCCAAAAGATGGCGAATGGTTGTAAATTAATTACTCAACTTATAAAAATTATAAAGGCAAGAAGAAAACCGGAATCAAAATAAAATTATCTAAAAATTAACGTCGATCGACGTGTATTTTATGTAAATATTTCCCGCCGCTGGTAAACCGTTCCCGTTTGCGGTAAAGTATTGAGAGCGGGAGAAAAACTTATGTATCTTGTCCGGCCGGAATTAATTAAACTTCTAAAATCAGCAGCCCTTAAATCCTTAAAAATAAAAATCAGTGATGAGGATGTTTCGTTGGAACATCCGGCCGATCCGGCCTTTGGCGACTACTCCTCTAGCCTCGCCTTAACTTTAGCCAAGCAGCTAGAGCAGTCGCCGATGGCGATTGCCAACACTGTAGCCGAGGCTGTCCGAAAGGAAAAATTGTATTTGGAGAAGGTGGAAGTTGCTCCGCCGGGATTCATTAATCTGACTCTGACGAAGGAATATTTACTGCACGAAACAGCCCGGGTTTTAACGATTAGGGAGCTTTACGGTTGTTCAAAAGCCCGCGCGGGACAAACAATTCTGCTTGAATTTGCCCATCCCAATACCCACAAACAATTCCACATCGGTCACCTCCGCAATATTACTTTGGGCGAGTCGCTCGCCCGGCTCTTAAAATCTCAAGGAGTAAATCTGATCCGCGCCAACTACCAGGGCGACGTCGGTTTACACGTGGCGAAGGCGCTTTGGGGGTTGACGCAAGTTTCAAGTATCGGGTCTCAGCTCACAAAAAGTCGGAAGTTGGGCTTGGAGAAAAAAATTGAACTGCTGGGCGAAGCCTACGTCGAGGGGCACAAAGCCTTTGCGAAGGGGGGAGAAACCGAGGCGCAAGTGGCGGCGTTAAATAAAAAAATCTACGAAAAAGACCCGTCGATTATGCCCTTGTGGACCGAGACCCGCCAGTGGAGCCTCGATTACTTTGATCTGATTTACAAAAGACTAGGCTCGCACTTTGACCGGTTTTACTTTGAGAGTGAGGTTTTTGCGAAAGGACTAACCATTGCCCGGGAAGCTTTAAAGTCCGGCATTTTGAAAGAAAGCCAGGGCGCGGTGGTTTTTGATGGGTCCGAGTACGGACTTGATACCCGCGTGTTTATTACTGGGACAGGTTTGCCAACTTACGAGGCCAAAGAGTTGGGTTTGGCCAGTCTGGAATTTTCGGAACACGGCCCGTTGACCAAATGTATTCACGTCGTTGCTCCCGAGCAGTCCAGTTTCTTTAAAGTAACTTTTAAAGTCGAGGAACTGCTGGACCCCGGAAAATATGCACTCCGCCAAGAGCATTTTGATTACGGCTACGTTGACTTAAAAGAGGGGAAGATGAGCTCTCGGGCGGGGAACATTGTCACTGCCCTTTCGTTGCTGGACTCCGCGCGGTTAAAGGCGAAAGAGCTGATAAAAGACGCGACGTTAACGGAAGTGGAGCGGGAGGAAGTTACGGAAAAGGTGGCGGTCGGGGCGGTAAAATATTCACTCCTGCGCTACGGCGCCCGGCGCAACATCAGCTTTGACCTAAAACAATCGGTGGCGTTGGAAGGCAACAGCGGTCCCTACCTTCAATACACTTACGCCCGCGCCCGTTCCGTATTACGTAAGTTAGAAAGCGCCCCTTCATTAGCGGGATTTACCTCGGCCTCTGTCAATTTAAATCCGGAGGAGGGCGCTGTGGCTCGCCTCATCTACCGTTTCCCGGAGGTGACTAAGGCCGCCGCGGCTGATTATGCCCCGAATGTGCTTGGTGATTATCTCTACTTGCTTGCCCAAAAGTTCAACGCTTTTTACGATAAGCACTCGATCCTCAAAGCGGCGCCCGCGGAGCAGGAGCTCCGTTTTCTGCTTACCTCGGCGGTCGCGCAGATTATTAAAAACGGCCTTAATCTATTGGGGATTGAGGTAATGGAAAAGATGTAGTAAGATTCGTCTGACGATGTCAACTGTGCCTCTTCTTGAGCCCACTCGGGAGCGAACCCTAGTTATAATGAAGCCGGATACGGTGAGGCGAGCCTTAACCGGAGAAATTCTTGCCCGTTTCGAGCGCGTGGGTTTGAAGATTGTCGGAGCGAAGATGGTTTGGATGACTCAGGAATTTGCCAAGAAGCATTACGTGGCCGATCGGGTGGAGTGGGTAAAGGGGTTGGGCGAGAAATCTCTAATGGCCTACACGAAAAACGGCACCGATCCGAAAGAAACATTCGGTACCGCGGATCCTTACGAAATCGGGAAAGTGGTGGCGGGATACCTTATCGATTATGTCTGTTCCGGTCCCGTTATTGCTTTTCTCCTTGAAGGAAATATGGCGATTGAAATTGCCCGGAAATTGGCGGGTCCGACGCTGCCGATTATGGCCGCTCCCGGGACGATCCGCGGGGATTACAGCAACGACTCAACCGATGTCGCCAACTCCCGTTGCCGGGGCCTTTTCACGTTGGTGCACGCTTCCGGGAATAAAGAAGAGGCGGCCTACGAGGTCAAGTTATGGTTCAAGGATGAAGAAATATTTGACTATACTCGCGCCGATGAAGCCCTGCGCCTCGGAAAATTTTAACTCTTTCCACCGGTAAAGCCTACAGTTTCCACGACCACTATCTCAACATTAGTCTCACCGACAGAAAACATTATTGTTAAGGGATTAAGCCGCGTATTTTCAAGGTAAAGATTCTGCTTTTGCGAGCTCAGGTTTTCCGACGGATCGTAATAGATGGATGTCCCGTAGCGGCGGTCAACTCCGGAAATCGGGGCAAAGTCGTGGTTAGTTTTTGCCGTAACCTTTAAGCCCGCCTTCGTCGCCGCCATGTTGAGAAAAGAGGCAATATCGCAAACACCTTTTCCCCAAAGCCCATCAACCGCGCGGTAGCCGTCGCTGGCAGAAAGATTGGTATCGGCAAAAAATACCGTCTTGTTTCTAAGCTCCGGTAAGACGGCAGGGTGGAAAGCCAAAACCTGCCCCGGGGCGAGGGTAAGATTGAACGAGAAGGGTTCGCGTATTTTTGTCCAGTTATTTTCTAATTGCGGAGCATCACCTTTGAGGTAGTGGAGGTAGAGGCGAATGTTATCGCCGTAACCGGCATTGATTGCCCTGTTACCGTGACGTTGGGTAAGGTCGAGGGTCTCGTGGGAGCGGACTTCCTGGATGGCAAGCTCTGTTTCGGCAGCCGAAAAAGCCGGTAAAACCGGAGTCGTAGAAAGGGTAATAAGGCTGAAGGCAAGGGCGGTAAGACCCATAGGTAGGCAGGAGACTTAGTAGGCAGGTAGGGCAATAGGGGGACTATACCACGAACTCTAGGCCTTGTCAAAGCCTTGGTGTCCTGAAATTCGGAGAAATAAAAAAACCGCGAGGCTTTTGGAAAGCGTCGCGGTTTTAGATTGCTACTTACTTTTTGCCAATGAACGGCAGGTAAAGGAATTGATTCTGAATTGAGATCTGCCCGTTGTTACTGAGCGAGATGTTTTTCAGGTAGATTCCTTTATGGCCGCTATCAGCATTGCCCCAACTTCTGAAGATAAACTGGACGGCGCAAGCCCGATCAGCGCAATAGGAGGGGTTGTAGTTATAATCAACCCATTCCCTCTGCTTCTCGGATTGCCAACCTGCCGGCCAGACGATGGAATACTTTCCCTCCTTGACGATGTTTATCAAAAGCTCATCGTAAGCCGTATCCATGTCCTGGAAAACGGAAACGAGTAGCGTTGGCCGAGTTCCAGCCGGGAAGTACACCTTTGGGGATTTGATCTCGCCGTAAACCGGTTGGGTTGCCCGGTAGTGACAACTTTCGTCGCCGTAGTACCAAACGCGATCCCCGGCCTTAGTGCCCGGAGGAAAGCAGGGATCATTCGTCTTCAGTAGGCGCCACAACCCGATACTTTCTCCGATGAGATTTTGCCCCTGCCGGCCGTCAACGAAAGGCGGGGTCGGGTAGGCGTTCAGTACGAAATCACGGTTTCCGGTTTGGTCACTAACGATTGCTATCTCCTCGGTCACTTCACGAAATTGCGCCGAGTCTGTCGTGACCGTCAGCTGATACTTGCCCGGCGGTAGGCTAAGATTAAACTTGCCCGCCCCGTCGGTCCGGGTACCGAGACCAAGGTTGCGGATTCCGACCCACGCCGGCAGCGAGTGCCCATTGCCAAAAACACTTCCTTTCAGCGTTCCGTTTGTTACGGGCGAGATGGTCGCGTTGAAAGTCAGTGCTGTCCCATCAGTGACCGTGAGAAACTCTTTGTCGGTTGTCACTGTTGTCCAGCCGAACTTTTCGACGGTCGGTCGGTAGGTTCCTGTCGGAACTCTGGCCGAGAAGTATCCTTGGCTGTTCGTCCTGATTGCGACGCCGCCGAAAACAACCAGTGCATCCTGTATACCTGCGTTGCTTGATTTTTGCCGGACATAGCCCGTGACCGTGCCGAAGGACAGACTTTGAATCGCGGCGAGCGCGTCCACCCGGCCCCAACCGCAAGTGTTATTGTTTCCTTTCGGCTGGTAGTTGGCCGCGGCGGAAGACTTGAGGATATCCGTAAGTTCCTCCACCGTTATGTCGGGTTTGGCTGACCAAAGGAGCGCCGCCACACCGGCCACATGCGGCGCGGCTTGCGAAGTCCCGGAATACTTCTGATACCCCTCACCGTCCATGGTAGAAGTAATGCCCACCCCCGGCGCGCAAAGATCGGGTTTAGCGCCGCCAAAGGCACCCGGGCCGCGCGAGGAGAAGTTGGCGACCACGTCATTTTCGTCCGTCGCGCCCACGGCTAGAACTTCCGGATACGCCCCAGGAACGGTGACTGTTGCATCACCCGGACCGGAGTTGCCGGCGGCGAAAATTGATAAGATGCCGGCGGCCCTTAAGGTTACCAGGGCTTCGTGAAAGTACTCCGAGTCGCGACTGGCTGAGGACCAGGAGTTGTTGATGATGTCCGGTGCCTCGTTGCCGAGCGACAGTGCCCACTGCCAGCCGGCGAGGATATCGTCGCCGTAGCCGTACCCCGTCCAAGAGTAGAAAGCCTTAATCCCGTACCATTTACTCTGCGGAGCCACGCCCGTTCCCCCGGCACCAAGAATAATGCCCATCGTGTGAGTCCCATGCGCGTTATCGTCGAAAGGCACAGTTTCTTCCCGGGTAATGGCGTTGTAAAAAAGGCCGCCGTATTGGGAAGTTAAGTCCGGATGGGTAATGTACACGCCGGTGTCCACATTAGCGACGATGACGTTCCGGCCGGTGATCCCCATTTGCCAAACCTGATCAGCGCCGATCCGCCGGAGGTTCCATTGAGCTTCTCCGTTCGGGCTGGCCGCTGTTGCCGGCGTTTGGGTTTCTACCAACTGGACTTGCGGTACCGGGTCCACGCTTTGGACGCTCGGGCTTTTCCGTAACTTCTCCAACCCATTTTGAGTCACGACCGCAGCGAATTTGTTTGGACCACTGATCCACAGCGGCGTGATTTTTTTCACGTCCGGCCCGGCAAAGGCCTCTGCGGTTTTCTGGTAGAGACCCTGATACTCTGCCTGGCGGGTGACCGCCGCTACCCGTTTGTTTTCCGTCCGAGAGACCGAGCGGTTGTAGCCCAGTCGGGTGGGAGTGCGGGTGGCCCTTAAAGTGACCATTACCCGGATCTCACCGCCACCAGCCGCTTCCGTTGGTCTTGCGGAAAAAAACGCCGCGCAAAAAATTAACGCTAAAACGAGCTTGATTGTTCTCATACGCCTCCTTGGCGGGCCTGAAATTTTGATTTTTAATTGTCAAAGGACAGTTTCGGCCAAAATGCCGATACTGTAGGTATTATAGCATATATGTCTCATAGTGTAAAGAATAGGTCTAAATAGAGCTGAAGATTCAGTAATAAAAAAATCGCGTGAAGCTTGGGATTACCAAACCGCACGCGATCAGTACCGAGCGAGCTAGGCTACTTTTGGGTTGCCCTGACTGCTTTCGTCCATCTTTATCATTGCCCGTATTCAATTTTCCACGTTGAAAGTGGAGGGAGACGGGGACTGCATTGTGCCTTGGCTGGGGTGTCAGATCCGAGGGTGCTCAAACCCTCTTTAGAGTTATTTGCATGCTAAGTTATGGGCTGATCACCGGCCACATCAAGCTTCTCCCGACCATCACCCCGAAGATCAGACCGATAAGCGTCGCGATTACTACCCATTCAACATTAACACCGTTCCCAGTGGCCGTAGTCTCTCCTGTTGGTGCGCCGGGCACCGGTGTTCCAGTCTGGGCCGCCGCTGTCGCTTGAGCAATGGCCGTGGCAAAAGGGGAGAGATGAGAGACCTGTCCAAAAGTCACTACCCCCAGTAACACTCCTCCTACGAGGACCAACACAGCTAAAAAAACAACCGACCGGATGCTTGTTAGGGTAATCATCCCACACCTCCTCTTATTTAATCTAATAGTCTCACTCCTCAGCGATTATTATTATTATCATTTAGCTTATGGGTTTTGTCAAAATCGTTGTTAGTCATTCCTTGTATTTATAACTCGATCGCGTTAAAAATACAAGGACTATATGGGGCACAGGTTCAACTCCTTAGTTATGATTTGGTAATTTTCGTCGTAGGTAAAATGGGCGAAGAGGGTGCCCTGGCCCGGATCAAGGATGTAATTGATTGTCTCCGTCACCGACGGAATGAGTTTTTGTTTCTTAATTTCCTCCGCCGTTAACCAAAATAGTTCACCTTCGTCGGTAGTTATGACTTTGCCCCCTTCGTAGTCGCCCGAGAAGTAAAAAACGAGCCAGGTGCCGTAGGTTGAGCGGGGATGAACTTCGGTGACGACGGCTTCACAGCGGATGTTTTTCGCACTAATCCCGGCTTCTTCCCGGAGTTCTCTGACCGCCGCGGCGTACGGCGATTCATTTAAATCCACCTTCCCGCCGCCGAAATGGGTAATTCCCGGATCGATTTTTTTCTTTAAAGACCGGCGGATCACTAAGAATTTTCCGTCCTTGCGGACAATAATATTGGCGCAGATCACGATGTTGTGGATGTTGAGGGGCGAATTGATCGGCACAAATTAATGTTATCAGGAGTTTCGCTTTTCCCGCAAATACACAACTCACATTCTGTTAGTACACTATGGTGTCATTCCCGTGAAAACGGGAATCCAGATCCTGGATCCCGGATCAGCGTCCGGGATGACGACTTTAGCGTGTTTTCATAGTGTGACTTCTTTACTGTCAAAAACGACAAACGCGTTTGATGAATGATCCATCAAACGCGTTTTTAGCTGCCGCTGCCACTACCGATTAGTACTTCTTACTCGTAAATCACGAACCCGCAAACATCGCCCTTATCTCCCAAATAATGGGCCTGCGGTTCCCTTTCTTCTTCGTCTTCTTCCTCCAGCGGTTGCCCTTGCGCTTCAATTTCCGCCCGCTGTTCCTTGTCCCAGTCCACCCAGCAAATCTGCCATTCTATCTCCGTAATTGCTTGGAGAAGAAGGTACCGAGTGTCCTTGAAAGACAGCGTTTTTGACGACCCTTTTCCTTGAGCGATTGTCACTCGAAGAGGGTAAACGGTTGGGGGGAGGGTAATCGTGAAATCAATCCCACCGACGGTTACCGAGAATCCGCACTCAGAGACCAGCCTAACTTTCAGCCGGTCGAGTCCACGTAAACTTTCGAGCTCACTTAAACGTGCTAAAAACTCCTCCCAAAGCCTAAGCTCGTGGCTTTGGTTGTTCGTCAACCCGTTGTTTGACATTTTGTGCTCTCCTTTCGATCGACCTCGTCTTAGGACTTGACTCCCAAGTCCTTAAACTCACTACAATCCACCGGCCAATCCGGCGGAAAGGGTAATCGACAGCTTCTCCTTTCATTATACCACAAAATCCCATAGTTGTCATGTGTGGGGTAATAAAAAGCAGGCGGGTGAGAAGACTCCACCAGCCTGCAAACATGTAAACCTGCAAACCCGAAAAACTAACTGTCAACTGTCTTTGGTACCCGGAGTGTCGTTTGAAAATCGATGCTTTCTCCGTTCCATTTTAATACCGACCGTGAACTGCTGGTTGAGGCGGCCATTCCGTGATGTTCATCAAGGATGGCGAGCATTTCCAGCGCGTAAAACCTTTTTCCGGCCGAAGTGTAAACACTGATGTTCCGGTGAAGGGCCCGTCCGGCGGTATCAATCACCACGTCGTCCGACTCCGGCACGACGATCCGCCAAAGGACTACCGCCAGAGCCTCCGCCATCGCCGGCAAGCCGATAAGATATTTCCCCGGACTGGCGCAGTCTCTTTCGTAAAACACCGCGACATTTCCCACAGCGTGGTAATACTCCGATCGGCGATTCTGATCGAGTGCTAAGACTGTTTTTGTCTCCACCGTATCCCAAGGGGAGTGGGGCTGTCCACATTCCCGGCATGCGATCAACCGCTTTCCTTCCCTTAATTCCTTCCCGTGGGGACACAGCGTAAACCACTTTGCGCCCGTGCCCAGTCGGCCGTCCCTAAAATAGCCGTAACGGAGGTTTTCGACCGCCAACCCAGTGAAGACCTGCGTTCCATAAACAAAGTAGGCTGCTACCACATCTCCTCCTGTCTGTTATAACACCAGTCCGCCTAATACTTACTTGGCCACTTAATTTAACATAAGGGTGGAGAGTGGTCAATTTGCGAAAGACTAATTCAGCTCAGTGAGGCTGCGAATTGCTCGGATTTGGGGGTGTTTTTTCTTATCCTTCCGGTTGAGCCAGACGGGGGTAACGTAAGGAAATTTAAGCAGTGTTTCAACAACTTCAAGGTTGTCATCAACGATAATCGCCCCTTTTGGCAGGCGCTTAATCGCCGTCGGGGTGAGTTTCCGCCGGTGGATAAAGGTTAGATCACGATTGAAGAGTGGGAGTAGTCCTGACAACTTCAACTTCGTCAACTGGAATTTTCGAAAACCTTCGGTAAAGATGCCCAGCCGGTGGCTGGCTTGAAGTTTCGCAAGTGAAGGCAATGTGTCGGGATAAAGCGACCGGCGATAAAGATCCGGCATACGGAAATATATTTGGGACAGACTTTTTTGTCCGCCCTAAACTCGTTACATATGATATTAATGTATACGTCAGGTTTGAAATCGGTGCTTTTTTCCAGCGTTGTCATGTAGGCTTCTTTGGTTTTAGTAATTGTTTCTGGTGCAGCCCGAAGCGCTTTGGCGAATAGGGTGTCAAAGGTCTCTCTCAATGCAGCCGAGTTTAAAAGGGTGAAATCAATATCAAAAAGAAGCACGGGTTTCATTAGGACTCTAGGATTTCCAAAGTTTTTGGAAAGCGAGGTTTGCCTCCAGCCACTTGCCCGGACTGCCGACGGTTAACCAGCGGGCATTACTAATCGGTTTTGCCAAAACGGCGCTGTTTTTCGCCATTTCGTTTAGGGCTTCAATAAATATTAGCTCCTCACTGGCGCGGGGCTTTAGGGACTCAATAAATCCTATAACGTCGGGATTAAGGATAAAACGGCCGAAGTCCACGTAGTTGGAGGGGGCGGTATCTTCGGAGAGTTTCTCTTCAATCCGGACAATCCGTTCGGGTTTATTGTTGTCTTTAAAGCGGATCGTGCCGAAATGGACGACCTCCGGCCAAGCCACTCGGTCAACGGCGACCACTGCGGCTACTTTTTTAGTAACGAACGTCCTTATTAATGATTTAAGGTAAGTGCCGACTGTTTCCTCGCCGATTAAATCATCGCCGTAGAGGTAGGCGAAAGAATCCGCCCCAATAAAGTCCCGCGCCGCGATTAGAGGGGAGCCGGTGCCGTAGTGAAGGTCGGGGGATTGGGGGATGAAGACCAATTTTTTAACCTGCCCGCGGATGGCCTCTAAGCTTTCCAGCCACTCAAGTTTATTGTTTTTCCGGAGGAAGTTTTTTAGCGATGGGTTGGGCGCGAAATAGTCCGCGAGGGCACGGGACTTAGCGTGATGGACGACGGCGATTTCCGTCAGTCCGGCCCCGATTAATTCCTCAATCAACACCTGGATTACCGGTTTATTGAGGATGGGCAATAATTCTTTCGGATAGGCCTTCGTCACCGGTAAAAATCTGGTTCCTCGGCCGGCGGCGGCAATAATGGCTTTGTTAATTTTCATAAGCTTTCGTGGTCGAAGACCATGAGCGAGAAGTCCGTGACGACGAGTCGAATGGTCGGGGTAGCCCGGCTCGAACGGGCGGCCTCACGGTCCCGAACCGTGCGCTCTACCAACTGAGCTATACCCCGAATCGCTCAATTATATCCTATTTCCGTCTGATAATAAACTATTAAAAACTTAAGTTACTTTGTAATTATAACGCGATCGCGTTATAAATACAACGGACGGGTTGAATTTTGAGTTTGTCGAGGGTGGAAGAGCATCGAGGGCAGTCATTTATCCGAGTATCAACGGATTAAAGAAAGGTTAAGGCGGTGGCGGAAAGACCTGCCTCCTGCGGAAACTGAATTTCCTGCCCGGCCAGGGCGATGGGAATCCAAGAGCAGAAAAATTTCCTGTCCGTAATCCCTTTGCTTTCCCACCCCGAAGTCCCTTTGTCTTGGCTGGTGTAGAGGAAATACCGGATGGTTTTTAAGTACCGTCTCCCTTGGTCGTTCACCCCGTTTCGGCGGACAACACCTAAATCAGCGATCAAGGTTAAATCCTCGACATCAGTTTCCTCGAGCACCTCACGCCGGGCGGCAGAAATTTCAGATTCACCTTCTTCAACACGGCTGTTAGGTAAAAAGTATTTCTTCTGTTGAGCATCTCTTTTTATCACGAGGGCCTCACGCTCGCCCGCGGGGCTCTTTCGGACGACAAATCCGCCCGCATGGCTGACTTCAGTTTGCATCATTATATCTGCTTTTCTTTCTTCCGGGCGGAAATCCGGCCGCCCTGCCACTGCCCACGGTAGGGGACGAGGGTCCGTCCTTTAATGGCGAAGAAGTTGATGTGCAAAAAACGAGCGCCCATTTCAATTGTGAATTTAAGGCCGCCGAGGTTAATTAGGCCGAAAGTAAACTGTCCCCGGTAGCCGGGCGAGCCGAAGGCGGAAAGAAGGCAGATGCCGGACCTGGCCAGCGTCGTTCGGGTTTTGACCAGGACCTGGATGTTGTCCGGCTGGTTGATTTTTTCAATTGTTTTCACCAGGTAAAGTTTCCCCGGTTTTAAGGAAATTTTTCGGACTTTTTTCGGGTTGTAGCTGGCCAATAACTTCTCGGAGGGAGTTTGGCGTTCCGTCAGCCCTAAGTAGCCTACGCCGGAAACTTCAAAGATCTCACCCAGCCGGAGGTCGAAACCGGCCCCTTCCGGCGCCGTGAGTTCCCGTTCGTGGAGATTTTCCACCAACCCCTGCTTCTTTACCAGTTTTAATAACTCCTCCGTCGAGTAGATCATTATCTATTCCAGGTTGGGATTTAGAAGGGGTTTAAGGTTTAAACTTAGTGCTTTCAGATCGGTTTGACACGTTTCCCAGACGATTTTCTTGTCGATACCAAAATACTCATGAATTAGTTTATTTCGCATTCCTGCCATTTGATTCCAGGGAACTTCCGGGTGCTTTTTCCGATACTCCGCACTTATCTTGGCTGCAGCTTCGCCGACGATTTCTAATTCACGAATTACAGCGTCGTTGACTAAATCATTAGTGCTGAAAGCTTCATAGGAGATGTCTTTCAGATAGGAGTCTATTTTTTCTAAAGCTTCGGAGATATGTTTTAAATAAACGTTATCATCCTTCATAGATGATTTCCGCTTCTTTCATCACTTGGTCGCGAAAATAAGGGCTCAATTGGTTCGGAGTTACTAAGTCTATTTCGCGATTGGTAGCCGCTTCGAGATCATTCTGAATCCTGATTAGTTCAAATAGTCCGATTCTGGCCTCCGGACTAAACTCAACAAGCAGATCAATATCGCTATTTTGACGGGAGGTTCCTCTTTTAAACGAACCGAAGAGGCGCACCCGCCGTATGTCTTTTATCCGCGAGTCCCTCTGCAACGCTTTTCCAATTATATTTTTGAGGGCCTGTTTTTCCATACCCTGACATTATAACTGTTACCCATTTAAAAGAACAAATGGTAAAATATAGAAGTACCATCCGGCCCCCATAGTTCAATGGATAGAGCGAGGGTTTCCTAAACCCTAAATCCAGGTTCGACTCCTGGTGGGGGTACCATACTCGTGTTTTATCTATCGTACTAACCTGGCCGTAATGATCAGGCGGTTTAAGGCCGTGCCGGGCGGGTCGCAGGTTTGGAGAGTTAAAATCGGTTCATTGTAGTCACGTTTAATCGGAGTAATATCGAACTCTTTTACAATTTCTTTTTTAAACACCACGTAATCATACCGGCGGTTTTCGTAAAATATTACAATCCGGTCCCCGGTTTCCAGTTTATTGAGTAGGGTAAAAACCATCGCATACTTGCCGAAATTCCAAAAATCAAGTGCCGAGTGGGCGAAAAGAAAGGAGTTGCCCACCGACTCGGAGGGTACCGCGGTGCCGGCGGCTTGGGCGACCCCAAACTTTAAAGCCTCAATGTATTCTTTGTAGCTGGCCATGTTAACATTCTTGACCACGGGCGCGTTGACTCCTAATTTTTCGATCACGATGGAAAAGCCGCGGTTGACCGGCTCAACGTGCAACGGCGTGGGTTGGCCGAGCAGTAAGCCGAACGTTGACGCTTTCGAGGCAGTCTTAGCGGTCGAGGCTGTTTTGTCCAGGGTAAAGGTAATCCCGCGCCACTGGCGATAGCGGTAACTGATTTCCGTGTTGAAAATCGGGCCGAAGGCCAAAATAATGAAAAGAAGCGAACCAATAATCAGGCTGTTGCTGACGGTACGGATGATGATAAATGTCCGGCGGGAATTCATAAGATAAAAGGAAATAACGCCACAAATCTTCTCCACAAATCATCCACGAATGGGGATATTATTTGTGGTTTATTCGTGAAGGAAATTTGTGGCATTCATTCCTATTATTCTACCTAAGGCTGATTGCGTACAGATTCGGTTCGCCTTCGGGATTAAAAGAGGTCAGAATTATTAATTGACTCCCGTCGGGGGTCGGGAAAACCCGGTCGGAGAAGACGACGCCTTTATAAATTTGGGTCCGGTTTTCCCCGTTGATTTCCACGATCTCAACCGTCCCTTCCCGACACTCCGCTCCATTGTCCGTCTTTTGACAGGAAAAAAGAAGCAGGTGACTGCTGTCGCTGTACCAACTAACCTTCAGCCCGGCATTTTTTTCCACGCGCAATGTCTGGTAATCATTAAAGCCGCCGACCGGCAGCGGGTCTGATAGGTCGTAAACGCGGTACTCGATTAAGTCCGCGGTCTCTTTTTGGTAAAGGAAGCGTTTCCCGTTTTGGGCCCAAAGGGTTTGGGGCGAGAGGGCGGCCGCCAGTATCTCGGGGCTGACCGGGCTTTTATCCAATAAACTCTTCCGGCTTTTCGCTTCGTTTTCCCTCCAGCGGGTTTCCGCGCCTTCCGCGGAGGCGGTGGCGCTAAAATGATCGGTCGGGGTTTGGGTGGTGTCAATTAAATAATAGCCTTGGCGGTTAATTTGGGCGAGAATTTCACTGTCGTCCGGCGACCACTTTAATTGTAAGCCTGAGGAAAGTATTGCTGCCGGGGCAGCGTCCGCAAGAAGTAATTTTGGGGAAGCCTGCGTCAGATTCAGAAGGCTGCGGCCAGAGAGTGGCAGGAGCCAAATCCCCGGGGTTTTTTCTTTCTGGTTAAAAAAAGCAATCCGGGAGCCGTCGCTGGACAGCGCGGGGTGGTTCGCGCCGCCGGAGGTCAGCGGCAATAACTTCGGCGTCAGGGGAATTAAAACCGCCGAAAGTTCCGTGACCATCTGTTCCTTAACCGTTACCGTTTTTTGCCAGGTGACGAAACCCTCTTTTTCAATCCGGATCTTGTGTTCCCCGGGCTTTAAATTTGCGAGGGTGGCGTTCGTCGCGGAAGTCAGGACTTCGTCAACGATAATCTTGGCGCCGTCGGGCTCCGATTTCGTCAGAATCATTCCCGTTTTTTCAAGTTTCCCGCTGGTCCGATCGAGGCTGTAGCCCTGCGCCCAAAGGAAAACCAGGCCGCTCGCGGCCGTGAGGAAGAACAGGGTGGTAAAAAAGAGAAAGACCCGCGAATTCATACCCCGCCAGTTTAACAGAGGCGCTGTCTCTAGGCAAAGCCGCATTGCTCCTTTCCGTGGTTGTTGTTAGAATGGTTGAGAATATATTCAAAATGAACTTTTGACTTTTGACTTTTGATTTTTGACTTAATCCTAAAATGCTTATTAAACGCCTCGCTATTGATCTCGGCACTGCCAACTCCCTCGTCTACGTGGCCGAGAAGGGGATTGTTTTAAACGAACCCACGGTCGTGGCCGTGACCATTGATGATAATAAAGTCGTGGCGGTCGGCAACGCGGCGAAAGAGATGCTCGGCCGGACCCCGATTGGGATTACCGCGAGCCGGCCTCTTCGCAACGGTGTGATTGCCGACTACGTCGTGACTGAGGCAATGCTAAAGTACTTCGTGAATAAAGCAATCGGTTCGACTCGACTGCTAAAGCCCTACGTTATGGTCTCTGTACCGGTCGGTGTGACGTCCGTCGAATCACGCGCCGTTTTGGACGCGACTATCGCCGCCGGGGCTCGGGAAGCCTATCTTATGCCCGAACCGCTCGCCGCCGCCATCGGCGCAAAAATCCCGATTGCGGAGCCTTCCGGCAGTATGATCGTTAACTGCGGTGGGGGGACGACGGAAATTGCGATCATCTCACTAGGCGGCATCGTCGTGCACAACAGCGTTCGCGTGGCCGGTAATCGCTTGGACGAGGCGATTGCTAACTACCTGCGCCGGAAATACAACTTAATGATCGGTGAGCGGACTTCTGAAGAGGTAAAAATAAAAATCGGTTCGGCGATCCGGCTGACGGAGGAGCTGAAAATGGAGGTCAAGGGCCGGGACAGCATCGCGGGCCTTCCCCGGACGGTCGAAGTGTCTTCCAGCGAAGTCACCGAAGCTTTGGAAGCGCCCCTGGCGGAAATTATTTCCGCCATCCGCGTGGTTTTAGAGCAAACGCCACCGGAATTGTCCTCGGATATTTTGGATAAAGGCCTGGTTCTTTCGGGCGGTACGGCCCTGCTGCGTAATTTCGCCAAAATGATTACCGCCGCCACCGGCGTTCCGGCCCACGTCGCCGACGACCCGCTTTTTTGCGTCGTGAAAGGCGTCGGTATCGCCATCGAAAACTTGGAGGTGTTTAAGAAGAGTTTGACGAAAAGGTAAATTAATTAAAAAGTGACGAACAAGCGTCATCGCGAGGTCGCCTCAGGCGAACGTGGCGATCTCAAAGATTGCTTCGGATGCACTCGCAATGACGTCGGTTTCCTTCAAACTTTGACTTTATGAAAATAAATATTCTCGATGTTCTCATTGACAACCTCACCTTCGCGCAAGTTTTAGAAAAAATCGAAACCTTTATTATTGAAGGTGGTCCCCACCATGTGGTTACTCCCTACGCCGAATCAATCGTCCGGGCGCAAAGTGACAGCCAGTTTCGGGAAATTCTCAACCACGCCGATTTGGCCGTTCCCGACGGTGTCAGTCTCCTCATGGCGGCAAAGTATTTGGAAAGAGCGGCGATACTCAATACTCGACACTCACCATACAACTCGTCTTCTCTGAGCGTACTGCGATGTCATTCCCGTGAAAACGGGAATCCAGAGGAGCCTGGATCCCGGATCTCCGCCCAAGGCGGATCCGCCTTTGGAGGAAAGTCCGGGATGACAGCTTCAGTGCGGATAGCACGATTACTCTGGGAGGGCATCAAAACAGGTCTCAGCGCCTTCTTCAACCGTTCCTATTTTGATATTCTGACCGAAACCGTGAAAGGCACGGATTTAATGCTGGCGCTGTGTCGGTTAGCCGCAAAGAAAGGCTGGCGGGTTTTACTGCTGGGCGGCTGGGGTGGGGTGGGGGAGGAAACGGCCCGGGTATTACGCCAGCAATATCCGACGTTGTCAATCGAAGCCACGGAAGGATGTAGGAATGTTGAGGGTGAAACCGAAGCCGAGTGGTTGGCAACACGGGAAAAATTGGCGAGGGTTAAACCCGATCTGCTTTTTGTCGCTTACGGGCCCGTGGTGCAGGAGAAGTGGATTGCCCGCCACTTGAGTGAGCTTTCGGCCAAGGCGGCGATTGGGGTGGCCGGGGCTTTCGACATGATTTCCGGGCGGAAACGGCGCTCTCCCGTTCTCCTGCGGAACTATGGCTTAGAGTGGTTATGGCGCCTTCTGATTGAGCCCTCTCGTATACGGCGAATCCTCACCGCCTTCCCTTATTTTCCCCTCCTCGTCTTCCGTAAATCATTAAATTAGCCCTGTTTTCCCGCCAGTTTTCCAGACCTATAACATTTGACGAAATGGGGTTTTGGTGGTATAATAATAGAGTAAGGGTAAATTTGAAACTCAAACTCTTACAGCACGCCGTATTCAAAGGAGGTTTAGGTGAAAATTTCAGAATGGGACGGGGCGTCCTTAATTTACCGCGACGCAAAAAAGGGCGTCGTGGTGAAGGTTGAAAGCTCGGAGTACGAGGGGTATGTACGTATATACTCCGAGCGTGGTGAAGCCGAATTCATTTCGGTAGACGCTATCGTTGATCTAGCGTCACTCGTCGACTGTCCAAAGTGCGGGCGGCTGGCGGTGGTTATTGAGATGGCATATAAGTGGGCCATCCGCCAAGAGTGTGGCGAATGCGGTCACTCATACGCTTCTTGGATGTCGCCTCTTGCAAAGGCTGATCTCCGAGAATATCAACGCAAATTGAAACACGGCGTTGAGCGGGATGTCTACGGTGAACGCATATAGAGATCCCGAAAAAAAGCATACTCGAACGTGCTGAACTTACGCACGAGCCTGTGGAAACATGGGCTAGGGTACTAACGATCTTGGTAAATAATCACTGTCTATTGGGTGTGAGTCGTCGGAAGGCGCTTCCCAAAAAATTAGACAGTTGAGACTGGGATCGAAAAAGGCTGGTAAAAGTCACAAGACTTACCCCAGCCCTTTCCAGAGCTAATCATCCTTCGACTTCGCTCAGGATGGTTGGGTGCGGGAAGGGCTTGGTAATTTGGAGTTGGGAATACCTGTGTTTGGCGTGGAAAATTAGGACGTAATTTATTGCGAACTGCTTTTCCCCACCAAGTTGTGGTGCGGACCAGTTTTAGGGCCTAAGGGCTCCCCAAGTAAGTTCCGTGCTTGGGGAAAAACAAACCCAAGGGCAAGGAGGTGTTTTGTGGCAGAGTTTAAGGCGATTTTGAGCTCGACCGTTCTGACGGACGGAACGTTTCAGTGCGAAACGGTTCCGTTCCCGAAGGACTTGACTGGTGTCCAGCATTACGTCGGACACCCCGCGACCAAGGGCTTACTGGAAGCCTTGGGAGCGGTCCAAGCGCCTGAGAAGTTGTTCAAGGGCTTGGAAGTCGGGGAGTCGTACCTGGCCGTGCCGCTGGCTAACAACCCGCGCGCAGACGGCTATACGGTTGAAACGGCGGTTTCGGACGTGGGGCAACTCACAGCCAAGATCGTCACCCGCATCGCCTAAACTGAATCAGATTCGGAGCGCCGGACAGCGCTTGCCAACAGAATTGCTGAACGCTTAGCAAATGTTCCCCCTAAGAATCCTTGTCCAGCAGATCGTTGCTGGTTAGGGGATTGAAAGGGTTGCGATTATCGAAAAAGGTGATCAGGAAGAAACATAAGTGCTCGCAAGGGCCCGTTTCTACACATTCTGATCCGAAATCGCAAGGGTTTGCAGTTCCAAAACACCTCCTTATTCATGGCTGAGAACAGTGGTTCCAGTCGCCAGCGGCCGACTATCCTGTACTTCTTTGGATAGTCCACGGAAAGATCGGCCGGTTTCCAGAGTTACCAACGGCGCGTCATTGCGAGGACCCTCCGATTCGGAGGGGACGCGGCAATCCATATTAAGTTGATGGCTCTGGAAATCCGATTTTAAATCCCTGTAGAAGTCAATTTCATCATTATCATTATTATCATTATTCCCATTCTCTTCGATTTGTATAATCAATAATAAATAATTCAATAATTTAATACGTGATCACAGTGGTATTTATTGACAGACGTTAGTTGATCATTATGTGTTTGTTGAAGCTGCTGAAGCTGCTGAAGCTGGTGTACTTGCGAGATGGCGGCAAATTTCCCGAACCGTCCGGTTAATCTTTTTCTCGGGCCAGCCGGTAGGTAAAAGTTCGGGAGGCAGCTGCGGATCTTTATTTTTTATCTCAAAATACTTATTAAGAAGTTCCCGGCCCGTCTCTCTTAAGGCCGCGGGGTCTGTGTTTCGGGTCTCCACTGTTCGGTGCCATTTATCAACAACTTCCAGATATTCTTTTTCAATTCTTTCCAGCGGCCACGCTTGGGAAGCCACCTTTTTATCATCAATCCCGTATAACTGCCGCGCCTCCATTACCGAAACCACTCCGACAAAACTCTTTTTCATCATGAACCGGTGCAATTCCGGACCGACATTAAAAGGGGAGATCCAAGTACTTTTCTGCCAAAACCCGAAGCCAAGTTCTTTTAACTCCTTTCGGAGAACGTCCCGCTCCCGTGCCTTTTCTTCGGGAATGTCGTAAATTACCATTAACCAACTGCCTTCCCATTTCTTCGTCATTTGCTTTTTGGCAGACCGCGAATTTCCGAGGGCCTTAAGACCCAGGGGAGTCAGTATATAGCCGGCCGCGCCACGGTAATTATTTTTCCTGATCTCTTTGGCTTTTAGCATCCGGCTCAGTGTCGTTTGTACACTGCGGCGGCGCGGATAACTTTCGAAATTGGCCCAAAGGAAGCGGCCCGGATGGTACAACTCGCTGTCCGTTACGTTGTCCAGGGTTTCGAAAAAGAGGTCAATGAGGAAAATAATTTTCTCTTTCAACGTTATCATCTGCTTTTATCCCGTACCTTAATCCTAACCTTCAGTTCTAAAGATTGTCAATTATTTCGTGTGTGATCACAGATGATATTATTGAATAATTAATAAATATAAGGGTAGTTGGAAAGGGGATAGTTGGAAAGAGGCTAGAACATATTTGTGGCTTTAATTTCTTCCCGGAAAAAGATAGAATACCCTGCCTTGTCGAATCAGTATTTTTTTGTTAGAGTGGGTAAGAACCCTATGAAGCGTCCTGCCAACTTTAAGAAGGGAAATCCTCTGAAGATAATTGTGGTCGCCCCGGAAGTTGCTCCCTACGCGACCGTCGGCGGCTTTTCCCGCGTTACCGCATCTCTCTCCCGCGCCCTCATTAACCTCGGCCATGATGTCCGGCTTTTTATGCCGAAATTCGGTTCTATCGACGAGAAGAAGTACCCGACGCAAATGCTCTACGAGGGGATGAAAGTTCCGACTGGGGACGAAACGAAACCGGAATTGATTTGCAACGTGAAGAACTACCAGCCGAAACCCGGCACCGGCGCCCAGGTGTATTTTCTCGAGAACATGGAGTATTACGAACAGCGGGCCAACGTTTACGGTTACAGCGACGACCCGATCCGCTGGGCGCTCTTTGCCCGCGGGCTTTTGGAATTCCTGCGACTCTCTGAATGGCAGCCGGATATTATCCACGCGAACGACTGGCATACCGGTTCCGTTCCCAATTTATTGCGGACGATCTATCTGGCGGACCCGAAGCTGGCCGAGATTGCGACCCTGTTTACGATCCATAACCTTAATTTCCAGGGTATGTTCGATCACCGGAACGTGTCTGAACTGGACGCCGACGATGGCCGTTCCGCCATTGCCTCCTTTTTTTCCCCGCGCCTGCCCAAGCAAAATTTTATGCGCCGGGGGATTCTCTACGCTGACGCCGTCAACACCGTTTCCGAGACCTACGCCCGGGAGATTTTAACGCCGGAGTTCGGGGAAGGACTTGACCGGTTGTTGCAGGAAGTCCGTTCGAAACTTTTTGGCGTCGTCAACGGCATCGATTACGACGAATACAATCCAACCACCGACCGTTTAATTCCTGTTAACTATGATGTCAGTAGCCTGCACAAGCGCGTGGAGGACAAAAAAGAGCTGCAAAAGGAATTCGGCCTGCCGGTTGATCCTGATACCCCGATTTTAGCGATTGAGGGTCGGCTTGATAAACAAAAAGGGCTGGATTTAACCTTGGAAATTATCCGGCCGCTGTTGCGGAATTTCGAGGTCCAGTTTATCGCTTTAGGCGGCGGGGATCCCGAAATCGCGGACGCTTTCCGGAAGCTGAAAGAAGACTTTCCGAAGCAGGTCGGAATCCACCTGATGCCTAATTTCACTTTGCCCCGCCTAATTTTTGCCGGCGCCGATATAATGCTGTTCCCGTCGAAGTTTGAGCCCTGCGGAATTGTGCAAATGGAGGGGATGCGTTACGGGGCGATTTCGGTCGCTCGCGCCGTCGGCGGTTTAGCGGATACGATTGAAAATTTTGATCCCCGCCGTAACACCGGTTACGGCTTTACGTTTAAAGATTATGATAAATGGCAATTCTTCGCCCAAGTCGTCCGCGCGCTGGAAGCGTATAACCACAAAGATACTTGGCGGGGTTTGCAAAAGCGGGCGATGACCCAAGATTTTTCCTGGGAAGCCTCGGCGCTGCGCTATATTGACCTTTACGAAAAGGCTATTTTATTCCATCAGACTGTTGTGGAGAACGGGTAGGAGGAAATGGTTTCAATTTCCTTACTATTACATCTCCACCAACCCCCGACACAGTTTCCGGAAGTCCTCCGGCGCGTTACCGACCAATGTTACCGCCCCCTTGTTAATCTGCTGAGTAAATACCCCTCGTCCCACCTAACCATTAATCTTACCCGGAGTTTAGTTGAGCAGTTGGAAAGTGTTAATTTAGCAATTGATGTTATTCCCTTGCTAAAAGAAGCGGTTGCCCGGGGTCAGGTTGAATTGACAGGCACGGCAGCCTACCATATTTTATTGCCAAAGTTGCCAAAGGAGGAGATAGTCCGCCAGATTCAGTTAAATGAGGAGACTCTGTACAAATACTTAGGCGTGGCGGGCCCGTTGCGGAGCCAGGGAATAAGGAATAAGGAATTAGGAATTAGGGAAGGAGTTAGTAACCCTAATTCGAAATTCGAACTTCCTAATTCCCTCTCGACCCAAGGCTTCTTCCCGCCCGAGATGGGGATTGATCCTACCGCAACGGAACTTCTTAAAGATTTAGGTTATCAGTGGGTGATTGTGGATGAAGGGGCGGTCGATTTAGATCGTCATTGCGATCCCGCCCTGGCGGGAGAAGCAATCTCAAAAAGATTGCCGCGTCGAGGACTCCTCGCAATGACGGAGGATGGAATGACAATTGTGGTCCGGAATAAAGAACTGTCGTTGAAGTTGGCGTTTGGAGTGGTGACGACGGTTGAAAAATTTTTGGCTGCAGCTAAACCCTACGCCCTTGCCCCTAAACCCTCTTTAGTTATAGCCCTGGACGGGGAAACCTTCGGCCACCACCAACCCGCTTTAATGCCTTTTCTCGAAGAACTGGTGAAAAAAGCGGCGTCGAAGGATAGGGAGTATCAAATGTTAACGGTCTCGGAGATGATCTCGGACAATATCCGTGAGAATCAGTCTCTTCAATCAGTGCAAATCATTTCTTCCACCTGGGGCGATGACTGGCTGAAGTGGGATAACCCGGAAAACGAGATTCATCAGTTGCAGTGGAAACTAACTAATCTTGCGATCGAAACAGTGAAAAATTCTAAATCCACTAAGGATGATGCTTGGCTTACGGCCCGCACCCTTCTCGACCGCGCCCTGCACTCCGACCAGTACTGGTGGGCGTCACTGCGGCCTAATTGGCATTATCAGATTGTCGAGCGGGGTGCCAAAATGCTCCGCGACGTGGTTCTTAGTGTTCCCGAGGTGAGTGGAGACGCTAAACTGGCGGCGGAGCGGCTATATGAACAGATTACGAGAACTGGACGGATAAAATATGGGGAAACAGTAATTGTCTAGAACAGATTAACTCTCTGTTATACTAAATAGATGATTTGGGCGAATTTTTTACATTTTTACCAGCCGCCGACGCAAAAGAAGTATTGGGTTGACCGGATAACCGCTGAGTCCTATTCCCGCATCCTGAAAGAACTGGAAGCCCACCCCGACGCCCGTCTGACCATTAACATCGCTGCCGTGCTTTTGGAGCTGTGGGATAAATATGGTTACCAGGATGTTATCAACGGCTACCGGAAGCTGGTTGAGCGGGGACAGATTGAAGTTACCGGCAGCGCGAAGTTCCACCCGTTATTGCCAAAACTCCCTGATTCGGAAATTATCCGCCAGATCAAACTTAATGAGGCGACACTGTTTAATTATTTGGGTGTGGTTGGGCCATTGTGGCGCCAGGGAATAAGGAATAAGGAATTAGGAATTAGGGAAGGAGTTAGTAACCCTAATTCGAAATTCGAACTTCCTAATTCCCTCTCGACCCAAGGCTTCTTCCCGCCCGAGATGGCTTTCGATAGTCGGGTGGGCAAGCTCGTGGCCGATTTAGGCTACCGCTACGTCATCTGTGACGAGTACTCCTTTTCCGGTCGGCTCGGGGACTTAAAATCGGACAGGGTTTATGAGGTCGGGGAATCAGGCAATCAGGTAATCGGAGAATCCTATAATCAATCCTATGATAATCCGATTATCCAATCACCCGATTATCCTTTACTCTTGTTCTTCCGCGAGCGGGCGTCGTCTTTCCGAATACTTTCCGGGCAACTGGGGACGGCTAAATTGTTTTTAGACTATTTAGGCCGGCACCGGAAAGAAGGGGAGTATTTACTGACGGCGATGGACGGGGAAACTTTTGGCCACCACCGGCCGGGGATGGACAAATTGCTTTTCGAACTCTACTCCATTCCGGAAATAAAAACGGTAACCCTCTCTGAACTGGCCGTCGATTTTCAACAGCGGGAAACTGTCTCTGTCCGGAGCGCGACCTGGGCCTTAATGGAAAAAGATCTCGAAAAAAACGCGCCGTTTAGCCGCTGGGACGATCCGGATAACGAAATCCACGCTTTGCAGTGGGAGCTCACCAATCTCGCGATTGAGACAGTTAACGAGTCCCGGTTTAAGAGCAAAACCGTTATCCAAACCTCTCTTTCCTCGTCATTGCGAGGAGGCAACCGACGAAGCAATCTTGCTGTGATTGCCGCGGCCTCCGGCCTCGCAATGACGGACAATAAGACTGATGGTGACAACAACTCAACTGACCAATGGCTCAAGGCCCGTACCCTTCTCGACCGCGCTCTGCATTCGGATCAGTACTGGTGGGCTTCCGCCCGGCCGTGGTGGTCGCTGGAGATGGTCGAAGCCGGAGCGAAAGATTTGCAGGACGTTATATTAACCGTCCCGGACGCTCCAAAACAGGCAGTCGTTGACGCTAAACGCTTATACTTTAGTATCATCACCACCGGTTTCGCCTGGCAACGAACCAACCGCGTTGAAGCAATGAGTCTAAAGGAAGATGAGGAGATCCGGGAGCGGACCGACAAGGGTCTGCCGAAATTGCCGGCCGAGGAAATCAAAAAGATGATTAAAACGATTGAAGATGAAATGCTCTCAGTGGCGGAAAAACGGGAGTACGAACGGGCCGCCCAACTGCGCGACCGGATTAAAGAATTAGAGGCATATCTAAAGGAATGATCAGTTCATCATCCGACCTTGCAAAAACCATCGCGACCGCGAGAAAATATGCAAGGTGTAACTATTATGGATAACCAACTTTCGAACTACAAACTTATAGCCACGTATAGGAATGGCCCCCGTTTTTTGGTGGCCCGGATGAAAAATAAGGAAGGCTCGGAGCTGGTGCTGAAAAAACTGCTGCAAATGGACAATGAGTGGACGAAAACCGGCTTCCGGAAGGAGTTGGCGTTTTTGCATTGGGTCGAGTCGCTGGGCGTTTCGGGTTTGAGCGAAGTTTTCCCCCGCCTTTTGGCTTTCGAAAATACAAAGGAGACGGTTTGGTACGCGACCGAACTTTTAAAGGGGGAGTTTCAAAATGTGGAGCCGTCGCAATTCCTATTGCGCGGGGATTTTAATACTTCGGTGACCCCAACCGCACTGGCCAATTTTTTGCTAAATTTACATGCCGTGACGGCCGACGTCCCGGAGCCGATCCAGGAGGGGATGACAGCCTCTCCTCTCGAGCAATACGCCGGTTTCCTCGAATGGGAAAAACTGTTTTCACCTTCCACGCCGCGTCATTCTGGTAAGGTCGCCGCGGCGACCGCATCCAGAATCGGGGAAGATGCTGGATCAAACCAGCATGACGGGTGGTTGGATGTGAGAATTCAACCTAAGATCCAAAGATTCCTTGGGGAGCACGCTTCCGTTTACGACCGGCAACAAAAGGTCCTAACCCACTTCGAATTCTACGGCGCGCATATCCTTTCCACTCTCGAAGGAGATTTAAAGATTATTGACTGGGAAAATATCGGCTTGTCCGACCCGACCCACGACTTTACGACGATTTATCTCCGGGCATACCATTTTCCGGAGTGGCAGGATGAGTTTTTGTCGATCTTCCGCGCGGGCCTGCCGGACGATTTTCCGATCGATTCGGTCTGGCCGGTTGAACTGGTTTTACAAAGTTTAGGCAACCTCCGGCGTTTTGCCGAGACAACGTTGCGTGAAGAGTTGGCAGAGAAGGACGATGCGGTTGAGTACTTCCGCCAAACCCTTTTGACAAACCTATAATTATGTGGTAAATAGTTAATGAGATTAATTAATAGTTACCGTCATCGCGAGACCGAGTATCGGGCGTGGCGATCTCTGAGATTGCTTCCCCTCCGAATCGGAGGGTCGCAATGACGAAAGAAGTAAGACGTGTTAACACGAAAGGAGGAAAGTTATTATGGCTGACACCAGAGGAATGGGGCGGTGCCGTTTATGTTCGGAAAGCCCGTCGAACAAGGACCACATCGGAAGCGGGACTGGCGTCGGGAAATTGGTTATTTGTGGTGCTTGGGCGCATTATATGCTTGTGCATAGGGTGACCCTTCAGCAATCGCTGAGAAGCCAAGTACTTGCCATCGACCCCAACAACTTCAGTGGTGAGACAATAGCTTACCGGGGTACCCGAAATTTTGAGGTTGAGGGTCCCCTCAGACTCTTTTTCCTTGAAGTAGACGAAGGGATTCACAGCATCGGCGCGGCGGTGGATGTTGAGCTTTTCAACCATCTCCGCGAATTGGTGAAACGTTGCGGTGGGGAAGTCCCCCCGGCGTTGCCCGAAGTTGGTGAAAATGTCGTGGGTGGGGCTGCGATACTTTCAGACGAGGGTGCCTTGCTACAGTTGCTCAAGCAGCAACTGAGTGGCGGGAGCTCGGAAGATAAACGGGCTAAAGCGGTTCAAGCCTGTCGTCATTTGCATGACAGATTGCAGTTTCTTGACCTCAGCAAAGTTGACCAGGACGCGATGGTTACCCTTCGCCAGCTTATCGTGGCTACTTTTACGAATGCTGGTTTCGAACCTGGGACGATCCGTATCTTCGAGGCCAAACACACTGCTCTTGCCGAGCCAATAGCGCCAATAGCTTCGAATACGATTGGTAAACATCCCGGAGGTGTTCTCAATCTCAAGGTTTACGACGCTGGCGCGGACATTCAGCTTTACATCTTTTCGGCGCCTTCCGAATACGATCATATGCGCTAAGAAGCTAAATTACGAATCTGCAGTTTATCTGGCATTGTCTCCGACAATGCCAGATTTTTTTATCGCCACCTCTTTTCACCCCCTTATCTTACCTCTTATATCTTACCTCTTACAAAATTGTCACTAATATATATCCGATCGTACATCAATAGTTGACATATTATTAATCGCGGAGTTATATTCGATTTGATGAAACTAAGAAAGACCGTTCTAATGATTGCCGCTCTCTTTGAGTATTATCTTAACCATTACTCAGACGGTTTTGAGGATCTTTATCATCCCGGCCGCCACCTTTATAACAGTTTTGAACCTTCGACCACCCGTCACTCCATTCAAAAGTCACTCTCCAGCCTCGTCTCGAAAGGCTTTTTAGAAAGAAAGGGGAAGGATGGCTATTACCATCTGACGGCCGTCGGTTGGGCGGAGGTTGGCGAGTTGCAGCCTTTGGGAGAGGCGCAACGGAGGCGGTGGGATGGGTTGTGGCGGATTGTAATCTATGACGTTCCGGAGAAGAAGAGTGTTGAACGGAATTATTTAAGGCGGCACCTGAAAGAAATCGGTTTTCGCCTTTGGCAAAAAAGCACGTGGATTACTCCCTTGCCCATCAGCAAAGAACTTTACAATCTACTAAAAGAGAAAAAACTTACCGGACGGATCTCAGTTTTTGAATCACGCAACCTTTTTGGTTTAGGTAATCGGGATTTGGCTAAAAGAGTCTGGAATCTTAACACAATTCAATCCGGCTATTTAAACTTAGTCAGGGAGTGGGAAAGAGGGAAGAGGAAGGTCGGGCGCGACCCACAGAAATTGATGGAGTTAGCCGGAAAGTGCCAACAGCGGTACTTGACGCTGGCCCAAAAAGATCCGCACCTCCCAATAGAGTTGCTCCCGAAAGAGTGGCCGGTTAAACAGCTTATTTCGTTCCTTTCCGAGTTCCATCTTTCTCTTTCTTAGTTAATTGTCATCTTTTAATATCCGATCGTACATCAATAGTTGACATTATATTCTGATTAGATTTTCGGCGGAGAGCCCTTCCCAAACCATTGCCGTCTTTGCTATGCTGAATAATAATGGAAATAAGAGTGCTGTACTTTTCGGCGGAGTGGGGGTTGGCGGGGCGGAACATTCCGATCTACGCTGGCGGCTTAGGAATCTTGGCGGGCGATGCATTGCTGGAAGCCCACCGGATGGGTTGGCCGTGGACGGGAATGGGGTTAATGTACCGTGAGGGTTTTTTCGAGCAGAAGATAGATGCTCTTGGAGCCCAAACCGAACGCCACCACCGGTTGCACCCTGAAGATTACGGCCTGAAGCTTGTTCACAGCCGTCCGAAACACCCTTTGCTCATCTCCGTTCCTTTTCCCGGCCGGCAAATCTTTTTGCAGATCTGGCAACTTAAGATTGACGGCACTTCCCTTTATTTACTCGACGCAGATTTACCCGATAACAAACCGGAGGACCGCCGTCTGACCGCCCGTCTTTACACCGGCAACTGGAATTTACAGTTGGCACAGGAAGTCTTACTTGGTGTCGGCGGCGTGGAGGCGGCGCGGGTCTTAAATCTCGAAATCAATCTTTGGCACCTGAACGATGATCACGCCGGTTTTTCCCTTCTGTGGCGGTTGAAGGGAGTCCACTCCAGCCTTGATACCGATGCCGACGTTGCCGCCGCGGTGGCGGAGGTCCGGCGGAACAGCGTTTTTACCACCCACACTCCAATAAAAGGCGCCGAGAGCGTATCCGACCGTGCCGCGCTGATGCCTTATTTGCAGGCGTTGTTCGGTGTTAATTCCTGTGAAAACATTTTTAAAATTGGCCAGTTCGCGGATGCCAACACGGGTGCCCCTCTTTTTAGCTTAACGGTTTCCGCGATGAAACTGACCCGGGCGCGGAACGCGGTCAGCCAGCGGCATAACGAGGTGGCGAAAAAAATCTGGGGGTTTATCTGGCCGGAGGAAACGGGGGATAACGTGCCGATCCGGGCCGTGACCAACGGCGTCAACCCGTCTTCGTGGATCAGTGCCCCGATGGATAAGCTGTTGAAAAAATATCTGGCGATCGACTGGCGGGACAATGTTGATAGCTACGATCTCTGGCAAAAAGCTCTCACCATTCCGGATAAAGATCTCTGGCGGGCGCATCTAGAGAGCAAAAAGGCTTTACTTGGCTACCTAGGTAAGCACTACCGCCACCTTTTTAAAGTCACGCCGACTGTTGAGCCTCTGTTTCTTGGTTTTGCAAGGAGGTTTGCTACTTACAAACAGCCTGGAGTGCTGCTAAACGACTTAACACATTTAAGGAAGATTCTGCTAGACCCTGAGCGTCCGGCGTATTTATTCCTTTCCGGAAAGGCTAACCCGATTGACCCGGTCGGAAAAGAGCTGGTAAAAAAGGCCGTGGCGATTGACAAGGATCCCGAGTTAGGCGAGCATATTATCTTTTTGCCTGATTACGACATGGAAATCGCTAAATACCTCGTTTCTGGGGTTGATCTTTGGATTAATACGCCACTGCCGCCTTGGGAAGCCTGCGGGACGTCGGGGATGAAAGCCATATATAACGGGGTGTTGAATGCCAGTACTTACGACGGGTGGTGGTATGAGGCCTACGATCCGATGGTCGGTTTTGTTATTGGTCCCGACAGTGTTGAAGCGGCGGCCCGGCTGGATGAGACAACCACCAGTGATGCACTTTTTTACTTATTGGAAAATGATATTGTTCCACTCTACTACGACCGGACGGCCGGTTTGCCGACCGAGTGGCTCAACCGAATCCGCAATTCTTTAGTTAAGTTAGCACCACGTTACAACAGTTGCCGGATGCTGAAAGAGTACCGGGATAAGATTTACGGCTAGAATAATTCGAAAGCGATTCTGCGTCATCACGAGAAGTCAGCGACGGGGGATCTCTGAACTTGTTTCAGACTCACACTCGGGGTCTAAGACGCCCATTTGGGCGAGATCCCTCGCCTTCGCTCGGGATGACACTGCTGTGTCACTTCAACTCAACTTTCGCACCGGCGGCTTCCAGCTTCTTTTTCGCTTCTTCAGCGACTTCTTTCTTAACACCTTCAGCGACCATTTTCGGCGCGGCTTCAACTAAGTCTTTTGCTTCTTTAAGGCCCAAGTTCTGGTTGATTTCCCGGACGGCTTTAATAACACCGATTTTGTTGTCCCCAGCAGCGGCGAGAACGACGTTAAAAGAAGTTTTTTCTTCCTCAGGAGCGGCGGCAGAGACCGTCGTCGGCGCGGCGGCGGCAACCATCGCCGGGGCGGCGGAAACACCGAACTTTTCTTCGAGCGCTCTTACGAGATCATTCACCTCGAGCATGGAAAGGCCTTCAATCGTTTTAACAATTTCTTCAACTGTCATATCAATGCTCACCCCCTTTGGTTTTTGCAATCTGGGATAAAGCGATAACCAATTTCCGGCGGGGGTTTTGAAGATCCGCGGCGAGGCGGGACATCGGTTGCTGTAAAGTGCGCAATAACTGGGCCAAAAGAACTTCGCGGGAAGGGAGGCTGGCGATTTGTTCAATCTTTTCCACGCTGACAACCGCCCCCTCGAAGATGCCGGAAATAATTTTCGGGAGGGTATTTTCTTTAATAAAAGCCAGTAAATCCTTTAAAGTGGCAGCCGGATCGCCGTGACTGATAATGACGCTGGTCGGTCCGGTTAAGTCTAACTCGTGGCTATTAGGCGAAAGCGTTTTCGCCGACTCCAGGGCTTTTTGGGCTAGAGTATTTTTCGCCACTTGGTAAGCGGCGGAGGATTTTTTCAGTAACCGGCGCAAGGCGCGCATTTTCTCGGCAGTCAGTCCGGTAAAATCAGCGAAAACAATGGTCTTCGCGTCTTTCAGCCGCTCGGTTAATTTTTCGACAATGTCTTTTTTCTGTTGTAGTTTCATAGAATAATCGGAACTAACGCCACGAATCTTCTCCACGAATAGTCCACTAATCAGCTTCCCATTCGTGGTTAATTCGTGAAGGAAATTAGTGGTATTTCCTCCTTAAAAAACTAATCCCCGCCCGAAGCGGGAAACGAAACAGCGACCAGTTAGCAGTAACCGGTTACCGGTATTCTTCCTCGGCCGGATATTTAATCTCGCCGGAGCGTAAGCGCAGGCGGACCCGACTGTCTTCGGACCTCTAGTTTATAGCATTTAGAGTAATCCCTCGTCAAGGCTTATTTCTTTCCTTCCAGTACTGCCTTGTACAATCTTTCCTTGCCTACTTTCTCATTCAATCAACCTCAAAGAAGGCAATCTGTTGTATTTATAACTCGATCGCGTTAAAAATACAATAATAGCAACAGAACTAATGATACTAATGTGACTAGTCGCACGGATATAAGTACCGCCGAGGAAAATGGATAATGATGGTTGAGCGGGTTGTAAAAAGATCAATGCGATTTAGACGCCGAAGAACTCGCGAAAGGGGCCATCATTTTCGATCCGGTCGACGTGAAAAATCCGGACGCTGGCGGCAACACCTAAGTATTCTCTTAAAAATTCGACCTGCGGCCGGCACGGGTACGCGTGCAGGTAAATACTTTTGTGGAAAGGGTAAAAGCCAAGGTGGACGAGAATCCGGCGGAGATAGTCGCGGAGAAAAGCCCGTTTTTCGGGAACATCATAGCTGATTAGTGTCCAGCGACCGTCCCAGCGGGCGGGTTTTTCAATCTTTAAATCTTCTAGCGCGTATTTAAGAATCCGCCTTTTTCCCTGGGTTGTAATCGATACCATAGTTTTCCCGTCCGCCTCATTTATCCGAACCAGTTTTTCCTTTTCCAGCCGTTTTAAGGTTCGCTCCAGGTAGGAGAAATTCGCTTCCTTTAAATCATTAAGATAATCCTCGCTGGTTTTCCGGCGGGGGAGAAAGAGACGGCTGACGCCTGGAGCGGCAGCAATAATGGCTAAACCTGCGCCCAGGCCGAGGAGTGCCAGAATCCTTTTCACTGACGGTGATTTAATTTCCGTTGTATCGTTGTCCAACTGTTTCTTGAGAGAAAGCGAAAGGTTAAAAAGGTTGCCGGCTGTTGACAGTGGTATTTTTTCGATCCGGTTGCCCTCCCGTTTCTTTCTTTTTAAACTTTTTCCTGCGTTCCTTGTACTTTTCAGACCTTTTTTCACTGTGTATATTTTAACTCGATCGAGTTATAAAGTCAAGATACAAGGCAATTGACAATTAT
>ERZ1292633.375-Hain-H41-02um-R1-375-length-54742-cov-8_pt1 | contig 54742 bp, 54 predicted proteins | sample MGYA00564406_ERZ1292633 | MGnify/ENA primary metagenome ERZ1292633 (study PRJEB36523, sample SAMEA6512639) | groundwater metagenome | collected 2019-01-08 | study: AquaDiva: Metagenomics assemblies of 32 groundwater samples | reverse complement strand
GCCACCACCCAGGATCAGATCAAGGGACTGGCACCCAAGGGCGAGCACTACCTGCTGGAAGTCGACAAACCGCTGGTGGTTCCGGTAAACCAGAAGGTGCGCATCCTCACGACTTCGGCCGATGTCATTCACAACTGGTCGGTGCCGGCGTTTGCGGTGAAGACCGATGCCGTCCCGGGCTTTGTGCGCGATACCTGGTTCCGCGCCGAGAAGGAAGGCACCTACCGCGGTCAGTGTTCCGAACTCTGCGGCAAGGATCACGGCTTCATGCCGGTGGTGGTCGAGGTGGTTTCGGCGGAGAAATATGCCGCCTGGACGGCCGAGCAGAAGAAGCTGATGGCTGCCGGGGCGGAAGATCCCAATAAGGTATGGACCCTTGCCGAGCAGCAGGCCCACGGCGAAAAGGTCTACACCACCAACTGCGCCGCCTGCCACCAGCCCACCGGACAGGGCCTGCCGCCGGCCTTCCCGGCGCTCGACGGTTCGAAACTGGTCAAGGGACCGAAGCAGGCCCACATCCAAATCGTGCTCAACGGCAAGCCGGGTACCGCCATGGCGGCGTTCGGCGTCCAACTGAACGATAGCGATATCGCCGCCGTGGTCGCCTATGAGCGCAATGCCTGGAGCAACAAGTCCGGCGAAGTCATTCAACCGGCCGAAGTCAAGGCCCTGCGCGGCAAGTGATCGATCCGCGCGAGCCTACAGGAGAACAGCATGAACGCTAGCCACACCGCCCATCACGACGATCTCGGCCATCACGGCCACGCACCTTCCGGCATCATGCGCTGGATCACCACCACCAACCATAAGGACATCGGCACGATGTACCTCTGGTTCAGCTTCATCATGTTCCTGGTCGGTGGTGCGATGTCGCTGGTGATCCGCGCCGAACTGATGCAGCCCGGCATCCAGTATGTGTCGCCCGAGTTCTATAACCAGATGCTCACGCTGCACGCGCTGATCATGGTGTTCGGCGCCATCATGCCGGCCTTCGTCGGCTTCGCCAACTGGATGCTGCCGCTGATGCTCGGCGCCCCCGACATGGCTTTTGCCCGGATGAACAACTGGAGCTTCTGGCTGCTGCCGCCGGCGGCCATCCTGCTTACCGGATCCCTGTTCGTCCCGGGCGGCGCGGCTGGCACCGGCTGGACGCTGTATCCGCCCCTGTCGGTACAGATGGGCATCGGCATGGACATGGCGATATTCGCGGTGCATATTCTCGGGATGTCGTCGATCATGGGTTCGATCAACATCATCACCACCATCCTCAACCTGCGCACGCCCGGCATGACCCTGATGAAAATGCCGATGTTCGCCTGGACCTGGCTGGTGACGGCCTTCCTGCTGATCGCCTCGATGCCGATACTCGCCGGTGCTGTCACCATGCTGCTGACCGACCGCCATTTCGGCACCAGTTTCTTCAGCGCCGCCGGCGGCGGCGACCCGGTGATGTTCCAGCACATCTTCTGGTTCTTCGGCCACCCCGAGGTCTACATCATGATCTTGCCGGCCTTCGGCATCATCAGCCAGGTCGTGCCCGCTTTTGCACGCAAGAAACTGTTCGGTTACGCCTCCATGGTGTACGCCACGTCGTCGATTGCCATTTTGTCGTTCATCGTGTGGGCACACCACATGTTCACTACCGGCATGCCTGTGACCGGTCAGTTGTTCTTCATGTACGCCACGATGCTGATCGCCGTTCCGACCGCTGTGAAGATCTTCAACTGGATTGCCACCATGTGGCGCGGCTCCATGACCTTTGAAACCCCGATGCTGTTTGCTGTGGGCTTCATCTTCGTGTTCACCATGGGTGGTTTCACGGGCCTGATGCTGGCCATGGCCCCGATCGACATCCAGTTGCAAGACACCTATTACGTGGTTGCGCACTTCCACTACGTGCTGGTGGCTGGATCGCTGTTTGCCTTGTTCTCCGGTTTTTACTACTGGGTGCCTAAGTGGACCGGTGTGATGTACAACGAAACACGCGGCAAAATCCACTTCTGGTGGTCGCTGATTTCTTTCAACGTCACCTTCTTCCCCATGCACTTCTTGGGCCTGGCGGGCATGCCACGGCGCTATGCCGATTACCCGATGCAGTTCACCGATTTCAACATGGTGGCCTCGGTGGGTGCCTTCTTCTTCGGTTTTGCCCAGGTTTACTTCTTCCTGTTCGTGGTCTTGCCGACCATGCGCGGTCAAGGTGAAAAAGCGGCTCAGAAACCCTGGGAAGCAGCCGAAGGTCTGGAGTGGGAAGTGCCTTCGCCAGCACCGTTCCACACCTTCGAGAACCCACCCAAGCTGGACGCCACAGCGACCCGCGTGATCGGTTGATCGACATGGCCATGACACCTGAGCAAAGAAAAAGCAATGTGCGCCTGGGCCTGATTCTGGCCTCGGTGGCACTGACTGTGCTGGTCGGTTTTGTGGCCAAGTTGGTCTTGCTGAATTCTTGAAAGAGCCAAGATGAACTTGCGCGGTGAAAATTCGAAGATGGTGGGCAAGCTGGCGGTTGTGACCGTTGGCATGTTCTGCTTCGGATACGCGCTGGTCCCCATTTACAAGGCCATTTGCGAAATGACAGGGATCAACATCCTGTCGATTTCCGAGACCCAGATCCCTGGCAATGCCAAGGCGGGCAAGGCAGCCGAAGTGCTGCGCAACAGCCAAGTCGACACCACGCGCACCATCACCGTCGAGTTCGACGCCAACGTGCGCGGCCCTTGGGCTTTCAAACCCGAAAAAAGTTCCATGCAGGTTCACCCCGGTGAACTGAGCACCGTGATGTACGAGTTTCAGAATGTGCAAAACCGCCGCATGGCGGCGCAGGCCATTCCCAGCTATGCACCACGGCAGGCGGCCAATCATTTCAACAAGCTCGAATGTTTCTGTTTCAACCAGTACACATTGGAGCCCGGTGAGAAAAAGGCTTGGCCCGTGGCTTTTGTGATCGACCCGAAGTTGTCCAAAGACGTCACCACCATCACGCTGTCTTACACTTTCTTTGAAGTGGGCGGCAAGACACCTGCTGCACCGACTGCGCCTTTGGCGGCGGCCGTGCAGCCGGTGGCGGTCAAGACAGGGTTGGGTTCATGAGCGCGCCACTGACGTCGCCCGAGCGCAAAACCACTTGGCTGCGCACCATCCAGGCGGTGCTGTGGTCCTTTGTTGGTCTTCGCAAGAATTCCGACTACCAGCAAGACATTGAAAAGCTCAACCCGTTCCACATCATTGCTGTGGCCCTGGTTGTGGCATTGTTGTTTGTTCTGGGGCTGATCGCCCTGGTCAATTGGGTTGTGGTCCAGCCAACTGGTTTGTAACCCGCAAGATTAGATTTCGAAAGAAAAGAGAGCAGGAGTCCCCATGAGTTCAGCAGCACACGGCACCACGCCTTATTACTTTGTTCCGCACGCGTCGCGCCATCCCGTCATGGCGGCCATCGGCCTATTTTTTCTGATTCTGGGTGCAGGTCAGTGGATCAATGGCGCCGAATGGGGAATGTATAGCCTGTTCTTCGGCTTGGCCTGGTGGCTGATCGTCTTGTACCAGTGGTTCAAGGACGCGGTTCACGAAAGTGAAGGCGGTATGTATGGACGCAAGATCGACCTGTCTTACCGCTGGAGCATGACCTGGTTCATCTTCTCGGAAGTCATGTTCTTCGGTGCCTTTTTCAGCGCCTTGTGGTGGGCACGTGCGCACTCGGTGCCCATGCTGGGCAGCCTGGACAACGCCTTGCTGTGGCCCGATTTCAAAGCCGCCTGGCCCAGTCTGGTGGCCGGTGCGACGGCATCGCCTGCCGGCATCATCGAGCCCTTTCAGACCATGGGCCCCTTCTGGTTGCCCACCATCAACACAGCTTTGTTGTTGACATCGGGCGTGACCTTGACAATCGCTCACCATGCCCTGCAGCATGGCGACCGCAGCAAGACCATCAAGTTCATGTGGGTGACCGTGTTGCTGGGTATGACTTTCCTGTTCGTTCAGGGCTACGAGTACGCGCACGCCTGGAGCGATCTGAACCTGAAGTTGTCTTCGGGCATTTACGGCTCAACGTTCTACATGTTGACCGGTTTCCACGGTTTCCACGTTTTCGTTGGCATGTTGATGTTGTTGTTCATCACCTTGCGTTTGCAAAAAGGCCATTTCACCAAAGACCGTCACTTCGGTTTCGAGGGTGCGGCTTGGTACTGGCACTTTGTGGACGTGGTGTGGTTGGGCTTGTACATTCTGGTGTACTGGATGTAAGAGCGGCATCGCAGCAACAAAAAAGCGCCCTTGGGCGCTTTTTTGTTGAGTGTGCAGCGGGTTGGGTAAATCCTGTTCGGATGCCCTTCAAGCACCCGGTGGAATGCCGGTCGGTTGGATCCAGCCCATCTTCCAGGCGAGCAGCACGCAGATGAAGAGGACAATCGAAAACCCGACGCGAAAAGCCAGCGCCGTGGCCATGTTGCCCTTTTTCGGCGCCTGGCCTTCGGCGGGCGGGGCGCTGCCGCGCATCATGTAGATCAGAGCCGAAACCAGACTCACCAAAATGGCAATAAACGCGATGGCAACGAGAATTTTCATGGGCACATTATCCAATGACTGAGAAAGCCCTCCGCTGGCAAAGAGGGATGGTGCTCGTTTTGGCCGTGCTGGGCGCAGGTGTCACCTTTTCTCTTGGCTTGTGGCAGTTGGGCCGAGCGGCTGAAAAAACCGCCTTGCAGGATGCCAAAACGCAGCAAGCGGCCCAAGTGGCGCTCGATGGCCGCACCCTGGGCAGCGCCCAGGCGCTTGAACCGCAACGCGCCGGGCTGATGCATCGACGCATGGTGCTTGTGGGTCGCTGGTTGCCCCAATACACCACGCATCTGGACAACCGGCAAATGAACGGCAAGCCAGGGTTTTTTGTGTTGACGCCGCTGCAACTGCAGGACAGCGGTGTGGTGATCCTGGTGCAGCGAGGCTGGGCCCAACGCTCGTTCACCGACAGAGCGGCTTTGCCCGTTGTTCAGACGCCTGAAGGCCTGGTGGAGGTGCAGGGGCATTTGGCCCCATGGCCATCAAGGCTCTATGACTTTGGCGGGGCTGAGCAAGGCCCGATACGGCAAAATCTCGACCTGCAAGCATTTCGCCAGGAAACCGGTCTGGCTTTGCTAGAAATCACCTTGCTGCAGTCCGGTGCGCCCTCTGAAGGGCTGTTGCGTGAATGGCCCATGGTGGCCAGTGGTGTTGAAAAACACCACGGATACGCTGTTCAATGGTTTGGCCTGAGTGGCCTGATCGCTTTACTTTATGTCTGGTTCCAAATTGTCCAACCCCGCCGCAAAAAACGATCTGTCTGACAGCCCTCTGGCCATGACCGTGCATGCCATGCCTCGCCCAGGCGAGGTGGTCCAGGCAGATGCAGAGCGCACCCGCATGGGCCGCTGGAAAATGCTGGCCGTGCTGCTGATCTGCGCTTCGCCAGTCATTGCCTCGTATTTCACCTATTACCTGGTGCGCCCGGAGGGCCGCCGCAATTACGGTGAGTTGATCCAGCCGCAAAAAGACATACCGCAGGTCTCGGCCCACAATCTGCAGGGTGAGGTGGTGCCGCTGGCCAGTCTGAAAGGCCAGTGGTTGCTGGTGAATGTGGCCTCTGGCGCTTGCGCCGAGCGTTGCCAGCAAAACCTGTATTTCCAGCGCCAGTTGCGCGAAATTTTGGGGCGCGACAAAGACCGGCTGGACCGTGTCTGGCTGATCCCCGACGACGCGCCTGTGGCCGACGCGTTGTTGCCCGCCCTGAGCATGGCCCATGTGCTGCGGCTGGACATGGCCGCGGTGCAGCGTTGGATCAGTCCTGCTGCGGGCCAGCAGCTGCAAGACCACCTGTATGTGGTGGATCCGATGGGCAATTTCATGATGCGTTTCCCGGCCAACATGGACGTGGCCAGCGCCTCCAAAGCCAAACGCGACCTGGAGCGTTTGCTCAAGGCCTCAGCGTCCTGGGACCAGGCCGGGCGCTGAACGCATGACCGACGTGGACCTGTACAACCTGGCGCCCGCCGCGCAACTCATGGTGGTGGGGCTGGCCGTGGCCGCTGTGCCCTTGGGCGTGTGGCTGTGGCAGCAGCGTGGTGCCACGCCTGCTCGGCGTTTGCAAACGCTGACCTGGATCACCTTGTTCCTGACGTTTGACTTGGTGCTGTTTGGGGCCTTCACGCGCCTGACCGATTCGGGGCTGGGCTGTCCCGATTGGCCGGGCTGCTATGGCAGCGCCACTCCACTGGGGGCCATGCACGAAATCACGGCCGCCCAGACCGCCATGCCCACCGGTCCGGTGACACACGGCAAAGCCTGGGTGGAGATGGTGCACCGCTATCTGGCCACGGGCGTTGGCGTGCTGATCCTGACCCTGGCCTGCATGACCTGGTGGCAGCGCCGCCACAGCCGTGCGGTCAGCCCCAGGTGGCCCACGTTCACCTTGGTGTGGGTGTGTCTGCAAGGTGCATTTGGTGCGCTGACGGTCACCATGAAGCTGTTTCCGGCCATCGTCACCTTGCACCTGCTGTTCGGCATGGGTTTGCTGGCCTTGCTCATGGCGCAAGCCGTGCGTTATGAAGGCGCAGGCACCCGCGCTGTGCCAGCGGGCTTGCGCGCCGGTTTATGGGCCGGCTTTGTCTTGTTGTGGCTGCAAATCGCCTTGGGCGGCTGGGTCAGCACCAACTACGCGGTGCTGGCCTGCCCCGACTTTCCCACCTGCAACGGCCAATGGCTGCCCGACATGCAGTGGCAGGGTTTCAGTCTATGGCGCGCCCTTGGCCACACCCCCGATGGCCAAATGCTGCCTTTCGCGGCTTTGTCATCCATCCATTTTGTGCACCGCTCAGCCGCATGGTGTGTGCTGGCGGTGCTGGCATGGTGCGGTTGGCGTTTGCGCCAGCAGCCGGGCCTGGTTTCTGCTGGCCAATGGCTGCTGGGCCTGTTGGCGCTGCAACTGGTCACGGGCCTGAGCAATGTGGTGTTTGAATGGCCCCTGTTGGCCGCTGTGCTGCACACCGGTGGTGCTGCCGCCATGGTGGTCACCTTGACCTGGGCGTTGGGCACCAGCCGCGCCGAATTTTCTTCACCTTCACCCACCCCATCAAGGCCTGCCGCATGACCGCCGCCACTGCCCATTCGCCCACATCCGCTTGGCGCCAATACTACGCGCTGACCAAGCCACGCGTGGTGCAACTGATCGTTTTCTGTGCCCTGATCGGCATGGTGCTGGCCGTACCGGGGGTGCCCAGTCTGGCCGAAGTGAAGCTTGGCTTGTGGGCCTGCATCGGCATCTGGCTGGTGGCAGGCGCAGCGGCTGCCTTCAATTGCCTGGTGGAAAAAACCATCGACTCGAAAATGAAGCGCACAGCCTGGCGACCCACTGCCAAGGGCGAGTTGAGTGACCGTCAGGCGCTGCTGTTTTCGGGCGTGTTGTGCGCCTTGGGCTCGGCCGTGCTGTATGCCCTGGTCAACCCCTTGACCATGTGGCTCACCTTTGCCACCTTTGTGGGCTACGCCATTGTGTACACCGTGATCTTGAAACCGCTCACGCCGCAAAACATCGTGATTGGCGGGGCCAGCGGGGCCATGCCCCCGGTGCTGGGCTGGGCGGCCATGACCGGCCAGGTGGGGCCAGAGGCCTTGATCCTGTTCCTGATCATTTTCTTGTGGACGCCGCCACACTTTTGGGCCTTGGCGCTGTACCGGGTAGAGGATTACCGCAAGTCGGGCCTGCCCATGCTGCCGGTCACGCACGGCAACGAATTCACGCGCTTGCAAATCCTGCTGTACACCATTGTCTTGATGGCCGCCTGTCTCATGCCCTTTGTGTACGGCATGAGTTCATGGCTTTACCTGGCGGCGGCTGTGCTGCTGAGCTTGGGCTTCATCGGCTATGCCGTGGCGTTGTACCGCCGCTATTCGGACGAACTGGCCCGCAAGACCTTCCGTTTTTCGCTGATTCATCTGAGCGCCTTGTTTGCTGCATTGCTGCTTGACCACTACATTTTTTGAGGCCTTGACCATGGTGCAACGCAGAGTTTTTTCCAGATGGGCCCTGGCGCTGGGCATGGCTGGCACTGTGGTGGGCCTGGCGGGTTGCGGCAACGACAAACCGGCTTTTCGTGGTGTGGACATCACGGGGGCTGACTACGCCCAGGGCTGGACCTTGAGTGACCAGGATGGCCAGTCACGCACCTTGAAGGATTTTGCCGGCAAGGTGGTGGTGGTGTTCTTTGGCTACACGCAATGCCCGGATGTGTGCCCAACCGCCTTGCAGGAGATGGCACAGGCCAAGCAGTTGTTGGGGGCCGACGGCACCCAATTGCAAAGCATCTTCATCACCGTGGACCCCGCGCGCGACACGCCCGAATTGCTCAAGGCCTATATGGCCAACTTTGGCCCGGACTTCGTGGCCCTGCGCCCCACACCCGAGCAACTGCCCCAGGTAACCAAGGACTTCAAGATCTATTACAAAAAGGTCGAAGGCAAAACCCCCACCAGCTACACGATGGACCATTCGGCAGGCAGCTTCACCTTTGATCCGCAGGGGCGTGTCCGTCTGTACAACCGCCACGCCAGCGGTGCCGCGGCCTTGGCCGAAGACGCCAAAATCTTGCTCAAAGGGCAGTGAACGGAAAAAACGACAAGGCCTGAAGCCAGCACCCGCACACGGCACGGGGTGCGGACGCTGGCCAGACCAGGGTACAGGCCGTGGTGTTCAGTGGAGCTCGATTTTCTGGCTGCGCACGATGTCGCCCAGGGCCTTCGTGTCGGTGCCGATCCGGTTGCGCAAACCTTCGGGCGATGAGCCCACCACCTGCCAGCCTTGCTGGAACAAACGCTCGCGCATCTCCGGCGAGCGCACGATCTCACTGACCACGGCCGACAGTTGGCTGGCCACGGCCGCAGGCATCGAAGCCGGTGCCGCCACGGCATTCCAGATTTCCAGCTGGTAATCCTTGACGCCGATTTCAGACAGGCTGGGCACCTCGGGTGCGACCGGGCTGCGACCGGTGCTGGTCGTGCCGATGGCGCGCAATTTGCCGCCGCGCACCTGGGCCGCCGCCATGGCCGGTGGCAGCAAAGCCAGTTGCACCTGGCCACCGATCATGGCCGTGATGATTTGCGGGTTGCCCGGGTAGGGCACATGCACGGCGGCCAGGCCTGCTTTGGCTTTGAGCAACTCCATGCCCAGGTGCGCCACAGTGCCCACACCGGGCGAGGCGTAACTGAGTTGGTTCCCTGCTTTTTGCGCCTGACTGAGCCATTGAGCTGCGGTTTGACCTGGCGCGTTGGCCGGCACCGTGAGCACCAGCGGCGCTTTGCCAATCAGGCTGATCGGGGTCAGGTCTTTCAAAGGGTCATACGGCACCTTGGGGTTCAGGATGCGGGCGATCGTCATGTTGCCGTTGATCATCAGACCCAGTGTGTGGCCATCGGTGGATTTGGCCACGGTGTCGGCGGCGATGTTGCCCCCCGCGCCCACCTTGTTCTCGACGATCACGTTCTGGCCCAGGGCTTTGGACAAGGGTTCGGCCAAGGCCCGCGCGGTCAGGTCGGGGCTGGAGCCCGCCGGGAAGCCCACCACCAAGCGCACGGTCTGACGGGGCCAGTCGGCCGACCAGGCCGAGACCATGCCCAGCGTCAAACAGGCGCAGACGGCACGGCGTGCCCAAGAACGTGAAAAATGCACGGGCCAACGGAAGTTCATGAACGGCTCCACAACGATAAAACAGCGGTGACTTTAGCGTGAAAGGACAGCCTTCGGTCGCAGGGGCGGCCTCCCACTAAAACCCGAACCCTGCAAAATCCTCTGAACCTTGTGGGAGCGCGCGCCCGCGCGCGAATGCCCATTGACGCGGCAAGCGCTCAAGCGAACTCGACCAGTGCCTTTTTCATTTTCTTCATGGCCGCGACCTCGATCTGGCGGATGCGCTCGGCGCTCACGCCGTACTCGTCGGCCAGGTCGTGCAGCGTCATGCCGCCCGAACCGTTGTCGTTCACCTTGAGCCAGCGTTCTTCCACAATGCGGCGGCTGCGTTCATCGAGCACGTTCAGGGCGGTGGCCAGGCCATCGCTGGCCATCACGTCACGCTGGTGCGCTTCGATCATGGCCGTGGGCTCGTGGTTCACATCGGCCAGGTAAGCGATGGGGCCAAAGGCCTGCTCGCCATCGTCCGACGGTGCCGGGTCCAGCAGCACATCGCCACCGGACATGCGCATTTCCATCTCCAGCACTTCTTCGCGTTTGACGTTCAGGCTGTGCGCCATCGCGTCCACCTGCTCGGGCGTCAGGGTGTCGCGGTAAGTGCCGACATCGGCTTCGGCCTTGAAGCCTTGTTTCATCGAGCGCAGGTTGAAAAACAGTTTGCGTTGGGCCTTGGTGGTGGCCACCTTGACCATGCGCCAGTTTTTCAGGATGTACTCATGAATTTCGGCCTTGATCCAGTGCAGCGCGTAGCTCACCAAACGCACGCCTTGGTCGGGGTCAAAGCGTTTGACGGCTTTCATCAGGCCCACATTGCCTTCCTGGATCAGGTCGCCGTGGGGCAGGCCATAACCCAGGTATTGGCGCGACACGGACACCACCAGACGCAGATGCGAGAGCACCAGCTTGCGGGCAGCTTCCAAGTCGTCGTTGGCTTTGAGTTGGCGTGCGGCCTCTTGCTCTTGTTCCAGGGTGAGCATGGGCATGCGGTTGACCGCAGAGATGTAGGCGTCCAGATGGCCGAGCGAGGGCACCACAGCCCATGGATTGCTCAGCGTCATCGCAGTGGTGGGCGAACCAGTTTGAATGTTCATACCAGAACTCCTTTCAGAATACGGAGATATTAGCACTCCCGCAGGGAGAGTGCTAAGTCAAGAGGTGAGGCCGCACTGAGATCAGGGTTTTCCCTTGATTGGGCCTGATTTTGACCGGGACTTTAGCCCGTGTCGGTGCGCTGGGGGACGCTTCAGCTCAACAGCGCTTGTGCAAATTCCCGGGCGTTGAAGGTTTCCAGGTCTTCCAGTTTCTCGCCCACACCGATGAAGTAGACCGGGATGGGTTTTTCACGGGCAATGGCGCACAAAACGCCGCCTTTGGCGGTGCCGTCGAGCTTGGTCACCACCAGGCCCGTCAGGCCCAAGGTGTCGTCAAAAGCCTTCACCTGAGCCAAAGCGTTTTGACCCGTGTTGCCATCAATGACCAGCAACACCTCATGGGGGGCCGTGGCGTCGGCTTTTTGCACCACCCGCTTGATTTTTTTCAGTTCTTCCATCAGGTGCAGCTGCGTGGGCAGACGCCCGGCGGTGTCCACCAGCACCACGTCACGGCCCCGGGCACGGCCAGCGCTCACCGCGTCAAAGCTCACGGCGGCCGGATCGCCGCCTTGCTGGCTGATGATCTCGACCGTGTTGCGGTCGGCCCATACGGCCAATTGCTCTTTGGCTGCCGCACGGAAGGTGTCGGCTGCGGCCAACAGCACGCTCAGGCCTTCGTCGGCCAGGTGCTTGGTCAGTTTGCCAATGGAGGTGGTTTTGCCCGCGCCGTTGACGCCCGCCACCATGATCACGGTGGGGTGGTGGTTGCCAATGGCCAGGGGCTTTTGCAGGGGCTGCAGCAAGTCGGTGATCGCGTCGGCCAGCAGGGTTTTGACTTGCGAGGGCTCTGTGGCCTTGCTCTCCTTGACGCGGCGCTTGAGGTCTTGCAGCAAATGTTCGGTGGCTTTCACCCCGGTATCGGCCACCAGCAGTGCGGTTTCCAGCTCTTCGTAGAGTGCATCGTCGATCCGGGTGCCGGTGAAGACGGTGGTGATGTTGGCGCCTGTTTTGCGCAAGCCGGCCTTCAGGCGGTCGAGCCAGCCCTGGCGGGCTGCAGCAGGCGCTGGCGGGTGGGCATCGGCACGGGGTGCCGCAGGTGAGACGGCCTGTGCTGCGGCAGGGCTTGTTGCCGTGGTGTCAGGGACCGCAACAGGCGCCGCAACGGGTGCAGCAACGGGTGCAGCAACAGGGGCCACGGCAGGGGCTGGAACGGATTGAACCTCGGATGGTGGGGATTTTTTTTTGAAGAAACTGAACATGGTGTGGATTTCAAGGATCATGCATTCTATGAAACCGAACCTCCTTTTGGGCATCTCGTTGACCACCGCCTTGCTGAGTGCGCCTTGGAACGCCTTGGCCCAGGCCGCGCAACCCCGGCAAGAGCCGGCGGGGCAGGGTTCTCAGACCCGCAGCGCACCTTCAGCCCAGGTGCATACCTTCCGCCTGGCCAACGGCATGACGCTGTGGGTCAAGCCCGACCGCCGCGCCCCCACGGCGGTGCACATGGTCTGGCTGCGGGTGGGCTCGATGGACGAGGTGGACGGCACCAGTGGTGTGGCGCACGTGCTGGAACACATGCTGTTCAAGGGCACCCCCAGTCTGGCGGTGGGCGAGTTTTCACGCCGCGTGGCCGCTTTGGGTGGACGTGACAACGCCTTCACCGCCAAAGACTACACCGGCTATTACCAGCAAATTCCGTCGGATCAGCTGGCTGCCGTGATGCGCCTGGAGGCCGACCGTTTTGCCAACAACCAGTGGCCAGATGCTGAATTTGTGAAAGAGCTGGAAGTGGTCAAGGAAGAGCGCCGCCTGCGCACCGACGACAACCCGCGCGCCCAACTGCACGAAATGCTGATGGCCACGGCCTTGTCGGCCTCGCCTTACCGCCGACCCATCGTGGGTTGGATGAGCGACCTGGAGGCCATGTCAGCACAAGACGCGCGTGACTTTTATCGCAAGTGGTACACCCCCAGCAACGCCGTCGTCGTGGTGGCGGGCGATGTGGACCCCTTGCAGGTGAAAGTGCTGGCGGATCAATACTATGGCGTGATTCCGGCGAGGTCCGTGGCCGAGCGCAAGCCGCAGCAAGAGCCCGAGCAGCAAGGCTTGCGCCGCCTGGAATTCAAAGCGCCGGCCGAACAGGCGTATGTGGCGCTGGCCTTCAAAGTGCCGCGCCTGGCCAATCTGGACGTCACCCCTGAGCACAACGATGCCTTGGCATTGACGGTGCTGGCTGCCGTGCTGGACGGCTACAGCGGGGCCCGGCTGGAGCGCACCCTGACCCAGGGCAATACGCGGTTGGCCGACAGCGTGGGGGCGCACAACGGTTTGATGGGGCGAGGCCCGCAGTTCTTTTATCTCGACGGCGTGCCCTCCCCAGGCCAAACGCCCGAGGCGTTGGAAGTGGCCTTGCGCGCCCAGGTCCAGCGTGTGGCCAACGAAGGCGTGATCGAAGCCGAGTTGGAACGCGTTAAAACCCAATGGGTGGCCAGTGAAATTTACAAGCTCGACTCGGTCTTCAACCAGGCGCGCGAACTGGGCGTGGCCTGGATCTTGGGCTTGCCCCCGGAACATGGGGCACAGTTGATTGCGCGCTTGCGCCAAGTGACGCCGGCGCAGGTGCAAGCGGTGGCGCAAAAGTATTTCGGTGACGACAACCTCACGGTGGCGATTTTGCGGCCTCAACCTCTGTCGGGTCAGTCCCGTCCACGGCGCGCACCTGCAGGGGCACGCCATTGAACGCCGTGGAGTCCAAGTCCTTGTGCCGTCCTTTTTTTGTGACCCCATCGCGCCCTGCGAAAGTGAACCCACCATGTTCTTGATCTCTTCGGTTTTGATCAAACCATTCGGCTGGCGGGCCCGTACAGCCATGTTCAGCGCCTGCCTGCTCGCCAGTGGCTGGGCGCAAGCGGCCTTGCCCATCCAGCACTGGACACAGCCAGGTGGCGCGCGCGTGTACCTGGTGGAGAGCCACGCCATCCCCATGGTCGATGTGCAGATCGACCTGGACGCGGGCGGCCGCCGCGACCCCGCTGCACAAGCGGGTCTGGCCTCGGTCATGGCGGGGCAAATCGCCAGTGGCATGCGGGCAGCCCCCAAGGGGCAGGGGCCTTATGCGCAGGCCATGGACGAAAATCAGATCGGTGAGGCCTGGGCCGACCTGGGGGCCAGTTTGGGGGCCAGTGCGGGCGCAGACCGCATGAGCTTTGCGCTGCGCAGCCTCACGGACCCCGCCTTGCTGGACAAAGCCGTGGCCCTGGCGGCACGGCAATTGGCCCACCCGGCGTTTCCTGAAGCCATGTGGTTGCGCGACCGCGAGCGCATGAGCGCCGCCATCCGCGAATCAATGACCCAACCGGCCACCGTGGCGCAGCACCGCTTTGATTCGGTGGTGTACGGTGCGCATCCCTACGGTTACCACACCACATCCGAATCCTTGCTGCGCATCGGCGTGCAAGACTTGCAAAACCTGCATGCCCAGTCTCTGCAGGCTTGCCGCGCATCGGTGAGCGTGGTGGGGGCCCTCACGCGGGCGCAGACCGATGCTTTGGTCAAGCGCTTGCTGGCGCAGTGGCCCAAGGCGTCGGACTGCCAGCCCTTGCCCGCCGTGGCCGAGGTCGCCCCTCTGGCCGAAGCGCAGCACCTGAATCTGCCTTTCGATTCGGCCCAGGCCCATGTGCTGATCGGCCAGCCGGGCTACAAGCGGGATGACCCGGACTTCTTTGCGCTATTGGTCGGGAACCACATTCTGGGTGGCGGGGGCTTTGTGTCGCGCCTGACCGAACAGGTGCGCGAGAAACGCGGCCTGAGCTACAGCGTTTACAGCTATTTTTCTGCGGGTCTGCACGCAGGCGCTTTCACGGTGGGGCTGCAAACCCGGCCTGACCAGGCGGCGCAAGCGGTGGCGGTGGCCAAAGACGTGGTGCGGGCTTTTGTCAATGAGGGACCGACGCAGGCTGAGCTGCAAGCGGCCAAATCCAACCTGATGGGGGGCTTTGCGCTGCGCATCGACAGCAACCGCAAATTGCTGGACAACGTGGCCAACATCGCCTGGAACCGTTTGCCGCTCAACTACCTGGACGTCTGGACCCAGCAAATCGAACGGGTGACTGTTCAGGATGTGCGCCGCGCCATGTCGCGGGTGCTGCAGCCCGACCGCATGGTCACGGTGGTGGTGGGCGCACAGCCTTGAAGGGCCAGCCTGGGGCTTAAATGTGGGCCGCGAAATGCGGTACATGCCGCATGTGCAAGGTCAGGCCCAGGGCGGCCATGTGGTTGTCGTTGCGCCCCAGGATCGTCTGCGCCAGGGGCAAAAAGGACTGCTCTTCCAGTCGGGCGTGGGCCTGGTAACGCTGCACCATGGATTGCAGCGCCAGCACATCCAGCGTGGTGTCCTGGCCCTTGGCGACTTTGCGCAAACCGGGCTCCAGCGACTCCCATAGTTTTTCCAGGGCCCGGTGATCCTGTGTCAATTGCTCAACCAGGCCGTCCACCTGCAAGCGTTCGGCGCCGGCATGGGCGCTTTGCAGAACTGCTGGAAACAGGTCTTTCTCTTCCTCGTTGTGGTGGGTGTAAAGGGATTGCGCAAAAAATGCCAAAGACTCCTCGGCAATTTTTCGGGCCTGCGCCGCAGGGCCGAGCAAAGCGGGCAAGTCCCCCATGCGTGACAACTGGGCAAAGATGCCGAGGTGGCAGTTGGAGAAATGTGAAATCGGGGCTTCGGACTCGGTGGTGGTCATGGGGTAGGGCATCCAAGTGGGTATTGATATAGCACTCTAAATCGCTTGGCCATCGGACCCCAGCAGCATTTGCGGCTTGTTTGATGTGCGTCATGTGCGCACACTCAAAAACAACCCCGACGGCCCTGGTTTTGGAAGCTGGTGGGCCATACACACGGCGTTACAACTGCAGGCCAACAGAGGTCGGCAACACCTGGTTGGCCCCCGTTGTAGTGACAAGTCCAACAAGGTGTTGGACTGACCACCTGAACCAAGGACTGATTTCATGAACAAGCTGCTCGCCACCCTCGTTGCCGGTTTTTTTGCTGCCGGTGCATTCGCCCAAGCACCTGCTGCTGCGCCCGTTGTGGCTGCAACACCCGCAGTCGCTGCGATGCCTGTTAAAACAGAAATGAAAGATATGAAAGCGGAGGCCAAAGCCAAGGCAGAGAAAAAAGCCGCGGCCAAAGCAGAAAAGAAAGCCGCCAAAGCGGCTGCCATGGCCGATAAAGCCAAGATGGATGCCGCCATGGTGAAACCCGATGCCAAGATGGATGCCAAAGTCGCACCGGCCAAGTGAGTTCACATTGAGATCGAAATAAGTTCAATGGGCCAGGCACCCTGCCTGGCCCGGAGCACCCTTCAAAACCAGCCTCGTGCTGGTTTTTTTGTGGGCGTTCTTTGCCAGCGCGCCTCCCACAAAAAACCGAAATCTTGTGGGAGCGCGCCCCTGCGCGCGAATGCCCGTTGACTTGCATCATCCGGGCCGTCTTGCACGGGTGTGGCCTTTACACTTGCGGCCTATGTCTTCATCCAAATCTTCGCGTCCGTCGGTCAGCGGCACAAGCCGCCAGCCTGCCGCCAAAAAACCCGTTCACCGTGCGCCCCGAGGTGAGTCCTCGCACGAGGTGCGCATCATTGGGGGGCAGTGGCGTCGCACCCGGTTGAAGGTGATCGATCGACCGGGCTTGCGTCCCACGCCCGACCGTGTGCGTGAAACCTTGTTCAACTGGCTCGGGCAGGACCTGGGTGGCTGGCGCTGTGTGGATGCCTTTGCCGGCACGGGTGTGCTGGGTCTGGAAGCCGCATCGCGCGGCGCAGCCCACGTGCTGATGGTCGAGCAAGATGCCGTGTTGGTGCGCGATCTGCAAAACAATGCCACACGCCTGAAGGCCGACATGGTCCAAGTGCAGCGTGGTGACGCGGTGACGGCTTTGGGCCGCTTGTCTGCAGGCAGTGTGGACCTGGTGTTCATCGACCCGCCCTTTGACGGCCCCTGGTTTGAACCTGCCCTGAAAGCCGCCGCCAAGGCCGTGCCTGCAGGCGGCTGGATTTACCTGGAAGCGCCTGTCCAGTGGAGCACCGAGGCGCTGGACGCGCTGGGTCTGCAATGTGTGCGTCACCTCAAGGCGGGCGCGGTGCACGCGCACCTGCTGCAACGCGCCGCATAATGGCGCGGCACACGCCCTCTTCGACCCCGCTTGCCTGCCCACGCCCCTCAAGGACACCGCCATGAGCCGATCCGTCAATGCTGCTGTCACCGCTGTTTATTCCGGCACCTTTGATCCGCTCACGTTGGGCCATGAAGATGCCATTCGCCGTGCGGCGCAGATGTTTGACCAGGTCATCATCGCCGTGGCCCGGGCGCACCACAAAAACACGCTGTTCACGCTCGACGAGCGGGTTGCGCTGGCGCAGGCCGCACTCGCCGATTGCCCCAACGTGAAGGCGCTGCCGTTTGACGGCCTGATCGTGGAGTTTGTGCGTGCGCAACACGCCCAGGTGATTGTGCGGGGGCTGCGCTCGGTGACCGACTACGACTACGAAACCCAGATGGCCGGCATGAACCGCCACTTGGCACCTGATGTGGACACGGTGTTTTTGCACACCAGTGCGGGGGTGCAGCACATCAGCAGCACCTTGGTGCGCGAGATTGCCAAGCTGGGCGGTGATGTCTCGGGCTTGGTTTCAGTGCCCGTGCACGACGCCTTGCAGGGCAAGGTGGCGACCAAGCACTGAGTTTCAAATTTCCGCGCCTTCCACCAGAAAGCGCACCCGTTTTTGACCCTGCCATTCGTCGGCGTCGAGCCGGTAGGCCAGCTTCACACGCGCGGGCAAGGGTTCGGTGCGGCCAAACCAGATGCCGTCCACCGGCTGGCCCTGGTGTTTCATCTTGAGTGACAGGTGCTTTTCGCCCACCAGCCGCTGCGACACCACCTCGATCTCTTCGCAAAACACCGGTGGCGCAAAGCCTTGGCCCCACACCTCGTGGTGCAGCATGTCCACCAGATCCACCCGCCGGTATTCGGCAGGCAAGGGGCCGTCGGTTTCCAGTCGGCGTTGCAGCGTGGCGGCATCCAGCCATTCCAAGGCCACCTGGTTCAAGGTTTCTTCAAACACATTCAGGTGTTCTTCGGCAATCGTGCAGCCTGCCGCCATGGCGTGGCCACCAAAGCGCAGCAGCACACCGGGTGCGCGTTTGGCGACCAGGTCGAGCGCATCGCGCAAATGGAAACCGGCAATCGAGCGGCCCGAGCCCTTGAGCTCGTGTTCCTTGCCCGGCGCACTGCTGGCCGCAAACACAAAGGTGGGGCGGTGCAGCTTGTCTTTGATGCGTGAGGCCACGATGCCCACCACACCTTCGTGAAAATCCGGGTCGAACACGCAAATCGCGGGGGGCGGTTCGTCCCCTTCGTCAAACAGCGACTCGGCCATCTCCATGGCCATTTCGCGCATGTCGCCCTCGATCACGCGGCGTTCGCGGTTGATCGCGTCCAGTTGTTTGGCCAGTTCGTCGGCGCGCCCGGCGTCGTCGGTCAGCAGGCATTCGATGCCCAGCGTCATGTCGGCCAGGCGGCCAGCGGCATTGATGCGTGGGCCCAGCGCAAAGCCAAAGTCAAAGGTGGTGGCCTTGGCGGTTTCGCGGCTGGCAGCACGCATCAGCGCGGCCATGCCCGGTGGCAAAGCCCCGGCACGCACGCGACGCAGACCTTGCGCCACCAGGCGGCGGTTGTTCGGGTCGAGCTTGACCACGTCGGCTACGGTGCCCAAAGCGACCAGGGGCAGCAGCGCGTCGAGTCGCGGTTGGTTGCTGGCATCAAACACGCCGCGCTGGCGCAGTTCGGCGCGCAGGGCCAGCAGCACGTAAAACATCACGCCGACACCTGCCATGGATTTGCTGGCAAAGCTGCAACCGGGTTGGTTGGGGTTGACGATGACCTCGGCGCTGGGCAATTCGCTGCCGGGCAAGTGGTGGTCGGTCACCAGCACTTGCAAGCCCAGGGCCTGCGCCGCTTGCACGCCCGCCACGCTGGCAATGCCGTTGTCCACCGTGATCAGCACATCGGCCCCTTGCGCATGCACGCGTTGGGCAATGGTGGGGGTGAGGCCGTAGCCATCCACCACCCGATCGGGCACCAGGTAGCGCACGTTTTGCGCGCCCAGCATGCGCAGACCCCGCACGGCCACGGCGCAGGCGGTGGCCCCGTCGCAGTCGTAATCGGCCACGATGCACAGGCGCTTGTTGTGCGCCATGGCATCGGCCAGCAACTTCGCGGCCTCGGTGGTGCCGAGCATGCTGGCCGGGGGCAGCAGCAGGTTCAGCGCGTCGTCGAGTTCGTCTTTGGACTGCACGCCGCGTGCGGCATACAGGCGGGCCAGCAGGGGGTGGATGCCCGCTTGTTCCAGTGCCCAGGCACTGCGGGGGGGCACATCTCGGGTGAGTAAATTCATGGGGCGTTCAAGCGGTGGTGAGGTCGGCCAGTGCCGCAGCAGGGGTGGTTTTGTTGAACAGGCGGGTGACCCGCTGGTGCCAGGTGGCAGGTGCGGGGGTGTAGGTGTGGGCGGTGTGCTCGCTGCACAAACTCAGCGTGGCCTGGCCTGTGGCGTTGAAGTGCGCCAGCAAATCGGCCACGGCGGTGGCATCCAGTTGCCGCCAGGCTTGTTGCCAGGCCTGCACATCGCCGTGCAGAGCGGCTGGGCGCAGGGCCTCGGGCACGCGGATGGCCGTGTCTATGGGCAGGGGCTGCACCGTGGCGGCGGTGTTTACCGGCAAGCGGCCTGCATCGTGCAACCAGAACGCATTGATGGCGATTTGCCGGCGCGCATCGCGGGCATTGTTCACCGGGTGGTTGTACAGCAGCATCTGCATCTCGCTTTGCAGGCGTTGCAAGGGGCGGGCGGCCGAGCCGACAGGCATCCAGGGCTTCACGTTCTGGCCGATCACCCGGTCGAGCGAGGCGCAGGCCAAGTCGTTCAGCAGCTCACCCTGAACATGCCACCGCAAGGCGCTGTGCCAGCTGACCTGCAGGCCGTCTTCTTGCAAAAACGGTTGCATGGCCTGCAGCAATTGCTGCGATTCATCGTCCGACAACAACAGGCTGGCCGGGTCCAGCATCACCACCTGGTCCATGCCGACTTGCCAGTGGCAAGGCGTCATCCAGGCCTGCGATTGGGTACTGGTGTGGCCTTGCTGGGCCTGGTGCCAGGCGGCCCAGGGCAGGGCGGTCAGTTCATGGCCCCAACCCAGGGCTTGGGCCTGCAGGCGTTCGTGGGGCATGTGCAAAGGTGTTTCGTGGCTGTCTTGCACCACCTGCTGGCGCTGCAAAACAGCCAGCAAGGCTTGCAAATGAGGCAGCTGAAGAGAGGCCAAAGCCTCAGGGCCTGGCAGGCGTTGGCTGGCCGCGTAGGGAATGATCAGGTGCATGGGGCTGATTGTCGCAGGCCCCATGCGCGCCAAGGCGGTGTGGTCAGCGTTTGAGGGCTGCCGCCTCTGCGGCGCAATCGTGCCGGTCGGACTTCAGGCCTTTGGCCCGGGCTGCGTCAATTTCGGCCTTGGCAAGCTGCGCTTGCGCCTGAAACACGGGGTCGGCCTGCAGGCGGGCTACCGTTGCGGCCCCTACGATGCGTCCGGATTCCAGGTCGCTTTGCCAATGCACGCCGCAGACCATGCGGCTGTCCCCAAAGGCGTGGGCGCGTTGCAGCAGGGCATCGGCTTTGTCGGGGGCCACACCTGTCAAGATCAGGCCCCAGGCCCAGCCCAAGGCCGCATGACCCGAAGGATAGGAGCCGTCTTTGGCCAAGCTGGCTTCTTCCTTGGCTGAACAGGTGGTCTCACCCAATTGGGCAAATGGGCGTTTGCGCGCGTAATGGTCTTTGGCTTTGTAAGTGGCCAGCCCGGCATCGATCAGCGTGCGCCGCAGCAGCATGTTCAGGTGGGGCGTAGCTTCTTGCGAGATGGGGATGTCGAGTGCGCACGAGAACACCCTGGCCGCTTCGGGAAACTTCAGGTTCACATCCTGGGTGGCCAGCGCCCAGCGAGGGGTGTCGCGCCATGCACGTGTTTGGCGGTGAGCCTCCAGGTCGGCCGCTTGGCGGGCCGATCCCGGGGCCGGTGGGGGTGGCACCAGGGCCAGGCTGTCGGGTAAGGCTTTGCGGTCCAGATAACCGTTCAAATAACCCGAACCCTTGCGAAATTCACCCACGACTTCAGGCGATGTAGGGGGCTCGACGGGGGCGGTCTGGCAGGCGCTCAGCAGCGCAGTTGCGGCGAGGGCACACCAGCTGATGCGTTGATTTTTCATGGGGGTTTCCTTTGGGTAAACGCTGCTTTCACCCGTGACCTCAGGAACGCCGGGGTCATGGTTGAAGGGAACGGGTGGCAAAGTGTTGGTTCAAAGCGATTCAAAACCTGTCATCGCCGCGACTTTGACGGTGAAAGAACAACCTTCGGTCGCAGGGGCGACCTCCCACAAATTACCTGATCCCCACAAATCACCTGAATCTTGTGGAAGCGCGCCCCTGCGCGCGAATGTGGCATTGACCGATTGGTCACAATAGCGGCTTATGGCTTTTTTCAAAAATATCCCTTACGAACTCGTTCTGGGTTGGCGCTACACGCGTGCAGGCCGCGCCACCCGGCGCAACGGCTTCATTTCCTTCATCTCGGGCGTGTCCATGCTGGGCATTGCGCTGGGGGTGGCGGCGCTCATCATCGTGCTGAGCGTGATGAATGGTTTTCAAAAAGAAGTGCGCGACCGCATGCTGGGCGTGGTCTCGCACATCGAGGTCTATGCCGCCGATGGCGCGGCGGTGGCCGACTTGCCCGCTTTGCTGAGCCGTCTGAAAGCGCATCCGCAGGTGGTGGGGGCCGCGCCTTTCGTGACCGCGCAGGCCTTGCTGGCGCGTGGCGAGGACATGAAGGGCGTGCTGGTGCGCGGCATCGATCCGGCGCTGGAGCCCGAAGTCAGCGACTTGTCCAACGACACGCAAGCCGGGGTCTTGCAGCGCTTGCAGCCAGGCGCGTTTGGCTTGGTGCTGGGCCGTGACCTGGCCAGCAACCTGGGGGTGCTGACGGGTGATCCGGTGACCCTGGTCTCGCCTTCTGGGCAGGTCACGCCTGCAGGCGTGGTGCCGCGCATGAAGCAGATGGGGGTGGTGGGCACGTTTTCTTCGGGGCATTACGAATACGACTCGGCCCTGGCGCTGATGCATGTGGATGACGCAGCGCGCATGTTCCGCCTGGAAGGCCCCAGCGGGGTGCGCCTGAAGTTGCGTGATTTGCATTTGGCGCGTGAGGTGGCGCGTGATCTGCAATTGGCGCTGGGGGCGCCGTTTTTTGTGCGCGACTGGACGCAGCAAAACCGCACCTGGTTTGCTGCTGTGCAGGTGGAAAAACGCATGATGTTCATCATCCTCACCCTCATCGTGGCGGTGGCGGCCTTCAACCTGGTCAGCACGCTGGTGATGACGGTGACCGACAAGCGGGCTGACATCGCGATCTTGCGCACGCTGGGGGCCAGCCCGCGCAGCATCATGGGCATTTTTGTGGTGCAAGGGGCCACCGTGGGCGTGATCGGAACCCTGAGCGGTTTGTTGCTGGGCCTGTTGGTGGCGTTCAACATCGATGTGATCGTGCCTGCGCTGGAAACGCTCTTCAATGCCAGCTTTTTGCCGCGTGACATTTACCTGATCAGCCGCATGCCCAGCGAACCCCTGCCCAGTGACATCCTGCCGGTGACCCTCATTTCCCTGGTGCTGGCTTTTGTGGCCACGCTTTACCCGAGCTGGCGCGCCAGTCAGGTCAACCCGGCGGAGGCACTGCGCTATGAATAAACCCCACACCACCACGCCGGTGCTGCAGGCCCAAGGCCTGACCAAGCGCTTCACCGAAGGCCGCCTGGATGTGACCGTGTTGCAAGGCGTTGACCTGGCGGTGCACGCTGGCGAAACGCTGGCCATCGTGGGCGCTTCGGGTTCGGGCAAAAGCACCTTGCTGCATTTGCTGGGCGGGCTCGATGCGCCGACCCAAGGCGCGGTGCAGCTCAAGGGGCAGTTGCTGTCGGCCTTGGATGCCGCAGAGCAAGGCCAGTGGCGCAACCGCTACCTGGGTTTTGTTTACCAGTTTCACCATTTGTTGCCCGAGTTCAGCGCGCTGGACAACGTGGCCATGCCGCTGTGGATCCGCCGGCAAGACCGCACTGAAGCGGCGGCGGTGGCCACGCAATGGCTGCAGCGTGTGGGGCTGGGTGAACGCGTGCACCACCGGCCCGCCGAGTTGTCTGGTGGGGAACGCCAGCGCGTGGCGTTGGCCCGCGCCCTGGTGAACGACCCGGCCTGCGTGTTGGCCGATGAACCCACCGGCAACCTGGACCGCGAAACCGCCGACGGCGTGTTTGCGCTGATGCTGCAACTGGCACGCGAGCGAGGCACCGCCTTTGTGGTGGTCACGCATGACCAGGCGCTGGCCGCGCGCTGTGACAGGCAGCTGCACTTGGTCAAGGGTGTTTTGCAAGCCGCTTCCTGACGCGGGGCCGCGGGATGTGGATCGACACCCATTGCCACCTGGATGCGGCCGAGTTTGATGCCGACCGTGATGCGGTGCGCGCAGCCGCCCGCCAGTTGGGCGTGGCGCGCTGCGTGATCCCTGCGGTGCACCGATCCCACTGGGCCGATGTGGCGCAGCTGGCCGAGCGGCATGGCGATGCCTACGCTCTGGGCATCCACCCTTTGCATGTACCGCAGGCGCAAGCGGGTGATTTGCTGGCGCTGGACCAGGCCTTGACCGAACGCCGAGACGACCCCCGGCTGGTGGCGGTGGGCGAAATCGGGCTGGATTTTTTTGTGCCCGCGTTGTGCACCGCTGACTTGCGTGCACGGCAGTGGGCGTTTTATCTGGCGCAACTCCAGTTGGCGCAAAAGCATGGCTTGCCGGTGATCCTGCATGTGCGGCGCTCGGCCGACCTGTTGCTCAAAGGCTTGCGACAGTGTCCTGTGGACTCGGGGATTGCCCATGCGTTCAATGGCAGTGCGCAACAGGCGCAGGCGTTTGTGGACAGGGGCTTTGCGCTGGGTTTTGGTGGCGCGCTGACGTACGACCGGGCTTTGCAGTTGCGGCGCCTGGTCACCGCGTTGCCACTGCAGGCCATCGTGCTGGAAACCGATGCCCCCGACATGCCGCCGCACTGGCTGTATCGCACAGCCGAACAAAGGGCGCAGGGCGCGGCCCAGGGGCGCAACAGTCCGGCAGAGTTGCCACGCATTGCGCAGGTGCTGGCCGATGTGCGTGGTGTGTCGCTGGCCGACCTGGCCGAAGCCACTTGCCGCAATGCCAGGCGCGTGTTGCCCCGATTGGCTGCTGAATGACGTCCCCGCCCGTGCGCTTGCAAGGCTTGCCGCCCTTGGTGGGGCCGGCCACCCGCGTGCTGGTGTTGGGCAGTTTCCCCAGCGTCAAGTCTTTGCAGGTGCAGCAGTACTACGCCCACCCGCAAAACCACTTCTGGCGCATCATGCAGGCCCTGTGGCCCGATGCGCCTTGGCCTGACGACAACAACTACGCCCAGCGTTGCCAGTGTTTGCTGGCGCAAGGCGTGGGCGTGTGGGATGTCTATGCACAATGCGCGCGCGAGGGCAGTCTGGACAGCGCGATCCGTCAAGCGCAGTTGAACGATTTTCCGGCCTTGTTGCAGCGCTGTCCGCTGCTGAACACCGTGGTCCACAACGGCGGTGAGAGTTTTCGCCATGCTCCAAGGCTTGAAAAAGCGCTCACGCAGGCGGGGTGGGCCGCCAAGGGGCGCTTGCATCGCCTACCATCGACCAGTCCCGCGAACGCAGCGTGGACCTTTGAACAAAAACTCACCGCCTGGAAGGCGGTCTTGACCCCATGAGCCGAAAAAAATCCACAGACACCGCGATGGAATTGCCCGAAGTCAATTTTTCCGAAGACGGCAAGATCCGTTACCTGCACCTGGGCACCGAATGGATTCAGGGCTCGATGTTCCTGGACAAGCCTTACGACATCGAGCTGGAATATGTGCAGCGCATGTTCGGCTGGATGCTGTTTTTCCCGCACGACGAGGTCAAGGGCGCACACGCCATGCAGCTGGGCTTGGGTGCCGGCACCATCACCAAGTTTTGCTACAAAAAACTCAAGATGACGTGCACGGCGGTCGAGTTGAACCCGGGCGTGTTGCACGCGTGCCGGGGCTGGTTCCGTTTGCCACCTGATGATGAGCACTTGCGCGTGGTGCTGGCCGATGCGGCGTTGGAAATTCGCAAGGACGAATGGCGTGGCACGGTCGACGCGTTGCAAGTCGATTTGTACGACGAAGAGGCTGCGGCCCCGGTGCTGGACACGCCTGATTTTTACCGCCACTGCCGTGAATTGCTGACCCAGCAGGGCTGCATGACCGTGAATCTGTTTGGCCGTTCGTCAAGCTATGCCGAGAGTGTGGAAAAGATCTGCGCGGCGTTTGGCGAGGATGCGGTCTGGGTCTTCAAACCCACCCGCGAGGGCAACGCTATCGTGCTGGCCCAACGCACTGCCAGCAGGCCTTCACGCGAGGCCTTGCTGGCGACAGCCAGTGCGATCGAAGACCGGTGGAGCCTGCCCGCATTGAAATGGCTCAAGGTGTTCAAGCCTTTGACGCCATGAGACAGCGGTGCTCTTATCAAGGGTATGGAATCTGCAAATTAGGGTAAACCATAAATTTGTCCTTTGCGGGACATAGGTGTAACCCACATCGCACCGGGTGACATCTTCACGCAGAATCGTGCCAACTCAATCAGAGGAGATATCTCGTGAACATCAAGAGTCAAAAAGACTTTTTTTCCGGCCTGTTCTACACGGTTGCAGGTGCAGCCTTTGCCTACGGTGCCACCAACTACAACGTGGGCACGGGCGCCCGCATGGGGCCAGGCTACTTTCCGCTGCTGCTGGGCATTTTGCTTGCAGTGATCGGCGCCTTCGTCATGTTCAAGTCCTTGACGGTGGAGACCCAGGACGGCGACAAGATCGGCGCATGGGCCTGGAAGCCACTGTTCTACATCATTGCCGGCAACGTGCTGTTCGGCATTTTGTTGGGTGGACTGCCCAACTTGGGCGTGCCTGCAATGGGGTTGATCGCGGCGATCTTTGGCACCACCTTGGTGGTCAGCCGGGCGGGTGACACATTCAAGCTGAAAGAAGTTCTGGTCTTGGCCGCCATCCTGTCTGCGGGCAGTTATGGTGCCTTCGTGTTGCTGCTCAAGTTGCAGTTTCCCGTCTGGCCCACATTCATCACCGGTTGAGGAGAAATAATTCATGGAACTGTTTGACAACCTCGCGCTCGGTTTTGGGGTGGCGTTCACCTTTCAAAACCTGATTTACGCGTTCATTGGCTGTTTGCTGGGCACCCTGATCGGTGTGCTGCCCGGTGTGGGTCCGGTGGCCACCATCGCCATGCTGTTGCCTGCTACTTATGCCTTGCCCCCTGTGGCGGCATTGATCATGTTGGCTGGTATTTATTACGGTGCCCAATACGGCGGCTCCACCACGGCCATTTTGGTCAATTTGCCCGGTGAAGCCTCGTCGGTGGTCACCATGATCGACGGCTACCAGATGGCCCGCAAAGGCCGCGCGGGTCCGGCATTGGCCGCAGCGGGTCTGGGTTCTTTCTTTGCCGGTTGCGTGGGCACCTTGATTCTGGCGGCCTTTGCTGGCCCGCTGACCGAAGTGGCTTTCAAATTCGGTCCTGCCGAATACTTCTCCTTGATGATCCTGGGCTTGATCGGTGCGGTGGTGCTGGCTTCTGGTTCCCTCATCAAAGCCGTGGGCATGATTGTGCTGGGCTTGTTGATGGGCCTGATCGGTACCGACGTCAACTCTGGCGTGGCACGTTTCAGCTTCGACATTCCTGAGCTGACCGACGGCGTGGGTTTCATCACCATCGCCATGGGCGTGTTCGGTTACGGAGAGATCATTTCCAACCTTTCCAAGCACGAAGACGAACGCGAAGTCTTCACTGCCAAGGTCACAGGTTTGATGCCTACTGCCGAAGATTTCAAGAACATGGTGCCGGCTGTTTTGCGCGGTACGTTCCTGGGTTCTGCATTGGGCATTTTGCCCGGTGGCGGTGCTTTGCTGGCGGCTTTTGCGGCTTACACCATCGAGAAGAAAACCAAGCTCAAGCCAGGTGAAGTGCCTTTTGGTCAAGGCAACATCCGGGGCGTGGCTTCGCCCGAGTCGGCCAACAACTCGGCATCGCAAACCTCGTTCATTCCCTTGCTGACCTTGGGCATTCCACCCAACGCCGTGATGGCCTTGATGGTGGGTGCGATGACCATCCACAACATCCAGCCTGGCCCCCAGGTGATGACCAGCAACCCCGAGTTGTTCTGGGGCCTGATCGCCTCGATGTGGATCGGCAACGCGATGCTGATCATCTTGAACCTGCCCTTGATTGGCATCTGGATCAAGCTGCTCACGGTTCCCTACCGCTGGTTGTTCCCCGCCATTGTGTTGTTCTGCGCGATCGGCGTGTATTCGACCAACAACAACACCTTCGATATCTGGATGGTGGCCATATTTGGTGTGGTGGGCTACAGCTTCATCAAGCTGGGCATGGAACCAGCGCCCTTGCTGCTCGGCTTCATTCTGGGCCCAATGATGGAAGAGAACCTGCGTCGTGCCATGTTGCTGTCGCGTGGTGACTGGAGCGTGTTTGTGACGCGCCCATTGTCGGCCAGCCTGTTGGCGGCATCGGCGGTCCTCTTGGTGATCGTGACCTTGCCATCGATCAAGTCCAAACGAGAAGAAGCTTTCGTCGAAGAGTGACGCTTCTTTTCTGACACCACACAACGGCCTCTTCGGAGGCCGTTGTCGTTGTGGGGCACGGTGCTCTTCGTCAGTTTGTCGCGTGGGTTCAGCGGCCACTGGCCTCGTCTGGGAAAATACACGCGCAAGATCACCCTGGACTGAACATGCAGTTTCAAAACCAATACCCCTACACCAGCACCCGTTTGCCGCTGTTTGCGCGCAATGTGGTGTCTACCTCGCACCCCTTGGCCGCCCAAGCGGGCCTGCGCATGATGCTCAAAGGCGGCAATGCGGTCGATGCGGCCGTTGCCGCCGCTGCCGTCATCACCCTGACCGAGCCCGTGAGTTGTGGCCTGGGCTCGGATGCGTTCGCCATTTTGTGGGACGGCCAGGAACTGCATGGCCTCAATTCGTCGGGCCCGGCCCCCGCCACCTGGACGCCCGATTACTTCCACCGCAAATATGGCACCGATGCGCTCACGCCGCCCAAGCGCGGTTTTGACTCGGTCACCGTGCCCGGCGCGGTGGCCGGTTGGGTGGCCCTGAGCGAGCGCTTTGGCAAGTTGCCTTTTGCCGATTTGCTGGAGCCGGCCATCGAGCTGGCCGAGCGTGGCTACCTGATTCCGGTGGTGGTGCAGCAAAAGTGGGCCGCCGCGACCCCCGAGTTGCAGTCGCAGCCTGGTTTTGCCCAAAGCTTTTTGCCCTGGGGCCGTGCGCCCGAAGTGGGCGAGTTGTTCCAGTTCAAGAACGCGGCACGCGGCCTCAAAGCCATTGCCGCGACCAAGGGGCAAGCCCTGTACGGGGGTGAAATCGCCGAGGCCATCGAGCGCTTTGCCAAAGACAACGGCGGCAGCATCACGGCCAAAGACCTGGCCGACTTCAAGCCCGAGTGGGTCAAGCCCATCGCACAAAACTACCGGGGCTACACCCTGCACGAGATCCCACCCAATGGGCAGGGCATCGCCGCGCTGATCGCCTTGGGCATTTTGTCCAACTTTGACCTGGCCAGCCACAAGGTGGACGGTGCCGATTCGCAGCACCTGCAAATCGAAGCCATGAAACTGGCTTTTGCCGACGTGTACCGCTACGTGGCCGATCCGCGGTACATGGAAGTCACCCCCGAGCAGATGCTTGACCCGGCCTACCTGGCCAGCCGCGCCCGGCTGATTGACATGAAAAAGGCGCAAAACTTCCAGGCGGGCAACCCGGTCAAGGGCGGCACGATTTACCTCACGGCTGCCGATGAAAACGGCATGATGGTCAGCTTCATCCAGAGCAACTACATGGGCTTTGGTTCGGGCGTGGTCGAGCCGACCTATGGCATCAGCCTGCAAAACCGGGGCCATGGTTTCAGCACCAACCCCAAAGGCCCCAACACCGCCAACCTGGTCATGCCCGGCAAGCGGCCTTTCCAGACCATCATCCCGGCTTTCCTCACCCAAAACGGCCAACCGGTCATGAGCTATGGCGTGATGGGCGGCAACATGCAGCCCCAGGGCCACATGCAAACCCTGGTGCGCATGCTCGACTACAACCAGAACCCGCAAGCCGCTTGCGACGCGCCGCGCTGGCGCTACAACACCGGCATGAACATCAACGTCGAAGCCGCCATGAATGGCCAGACCGTGCAAGAGTTGATGGCACGCGGCCATGAGCTGGACATCATCAACGACTCTTACCAAGACTTTGGCGCAGGCCAGTTCATCTGGCGCATGGGCGATCCGGGCGTGGAGGGCTACATGGCCGCCAGCGACCCGCGCCGTGACGGCCAGGCCGTGGGCTTTTGATGACGACTGCCCCGCGCCCACCGCACCTCACATCAGGCCTGCTTTTGGCCGTAGCCGGGTCGATTGCTTTCAGTGGCAAAGCCATCATCGTGAAGCTGGCTTACCGCCATGGTGTGGACGCCGTCACCTTGCTCATGTTGCGCATGTTGTTTGCATTGCCCATGTTCCTGCTCATGGCCTGGTGGGCCGGGCGCGGCAAGGCGCGCATCGCCGGGCGCGACTGGCTGGGCATTTTGGGGCTGGGCTTCAGTGGCTATTATCTCGCGTCGTTTTTGGACTTCTGGGGGCTGGAATACATCAGCGCTTCGCTCGAACGCCTGATCCTGTACCTCAACCCCACACTGGTGTTGGTGCTGGGCTGGTTTTTGTACCGGCGCAAGATCAGCCACCGCCAGGGCGTGGGCATGGCCATCAGTTATGTGGGGGTGCTGCTGGTGTTTGGTCACGAGGCTTCGCTGGATGGCAAAAACACCGCGTTGGGTGCGGTGCTGGTGCTGGCCAGCGCCATCAGCTACGCGCTGTACTTGAGCTACAGCGGCCAGATGGTGAAGCGCCTGGGTTCGCTGCGCCTGGCGGGCTGGGCCACCTCGGCGGCGTGCCTGTTTTGCATCGCCCAATTTGTGCTGTTGCGACCGCTGTCAGCGGCGCAGGTGGCCGAGCCGGTGATCTGGCTGTCCCTGCTCAATGCCACGGCCTGCACGGCGGTGCCCGTGGTGCTGGTGATGATGGCCATCGAGCGCATCGGCGCGGGCCTGACGGCACAGACCGGCATGATCGGCCCCATGTCCACGTTGCTGATGGGCGTGTTCATCCTGGGCGAGCCGTTCAATGTGTGGATTGTGGGGGGCACCGTGCTGGTGCTGTCGGGTGTGTTTTGGGTGACGCGTGCGCCCAAGGTTTGAAACAACAAGGAGATCAACATGGATTTGGGCATTGCAGGCAAATGGGCTTTGGTGGGTGGCGCGAGCAAAGGCCTGGGCTGGGGCTGCGCACGCGCACTGGCGCTGGAAGGCGTACATGTGGTCATGGTGGCGCGCGGCGCTGAAGTGCTGGACAAAGCCGTGGACGCGTTGCGCGCCGAGACGGGCGGCCGCGTGCAGCTGATTGCGGTGGCGCAAGACATCACCACGCCAGCAGGCCGCGAAGCCATCTGGAACGTGCCCGGTGGCCCTGGCAAAGACTACGACATCGTGGTCACCAACGCAGGTGGCCCACCCCCCGGTGACTTCCGCAACTGGGACCGCGACGCCTGGATCAAGGCCATCGACGGCAACATGCTCACTCCCATCGAACTGATCAAAGCCACGGTCGACGGCATGGCCGCACGCGGCTTTGGCCGCATCGTCAACATCACATCGAGCGCGGTGAAGGCCCCCATCGACGTGCTGGGCCTGTCCAACGGCGCACGCAGCGGCCTGACCGGCTTTGTGGCCGGTGCCTCGCGCAGCAAGATCGCAGGTCAAGGCGTGACCATGAACAACCTGCTGCCCGGCAAATTCGACACCGACCGCATCCGCGCCACGCTGCCCGCCATGGCGCAAAAGCAAGGCAAAACCGTGGAAGAAATGCGCGCCATCCAGCAAGCGCAAATCCCGGCAGGCCGCTACGGCACACCGCAAGAGTTCGGCGCCATCTGCGCCTTCTTGTGCAGCCAGCACGTCGCCTACATGACCGGCCAGAACGTGCTGGCCGATGGTGGGGCGTATCCGGGCACGTATTGATGCGGGTCGGGGGGCTACTTTAGGCTGCTTGCCGCCGTTGGTGATCAACGGTGCCTGTCGGGACTAAAGCCGCCGACCTTGCAATTTTTGTAGGTCGGAGCTTCAGCTCCGACATGGAAAGTTTCGCAACAGCGATTGACGAACTTTTTGCGGAGCGGCATGCCATGTCCGTCTGAGCTCTCCGCAAGCCCAAACATGAGAAATTTCTGCTGCACCCGGTCAAAACCTTTGCGGCTTATTGCCTCGCCGACATCACGATCCCCACCACGATCAGTGCAAACGCTGCCACGTGGTACAGGTGCGGCAATTCACCCAAAAAGGCCGCCGACAAGATGGCGGCAAACAGGGGGGTGAGGTTGGCAAAGAAACCGGCCATGGCGGGTCCCGCTTGCTGGATGCCCAGGCCCCAGCAGCGGTAGGCCAGCACCGCAGGGCCCACGGCCACAAAGGCCAGGGTGGCGATCAGTGGCCAGCCCCAGACCATGTGCGCGTCGGTGAAGGTCCATTCCAGTCCCGAAAACAGGCCCGACCAGGCCAGCCCGAACACCACCTGCCCCATCAAGAAGGCCGCCCAGTCGTTGCGAATGGCTTCGGGCTCATTTCGCTGGCTGAGCAGCCAGCTGTAAAAAGCCCAGCAGGCGGTGGCCAGCAAAATGAACAGGTCACCCGCTACCAGCCGCACGGCCAGCAGTTCGGTCCAATTGCCGCGCGAGAGCACCACCAGCGCACCGCCGATGGACAAGAGCGCGCCCAGCAGTTGCATGCGCCGCACAGGGGCCTTGAAAAACAGGGCGCCAATGGTGAGCATCCAGAACGGCCCACTGGCCGCCACCAGTGTCACGTTCAGCGGGGTAGAGGTTTGCAGCGCCAGGTATTGCAGCGCGTTGTAGCAGCCCACGCCCAGCAGGCTCAGCAGGCCGAAACGCCGCCAGTGTGACCACAGGCCGCTGGCAGGGCGCAGCACCTGCCAGGCCCATGGCAGCAAGATGAAAAACGCCACCAGCCAACGCAAAAAGTTCAGCGTGATCGGCGGCACCAGGTCATGCACCATGCGCCCGACCACGGCATTGCCTGCCCACATGAGCGGCGGCACGGTCAGCAGCATGGCGGTGACCGGAGAGAGTTTTTGAGACATGCGGCGACTGTATCGAGATTCGGGTTTCCCAGCTGTCGCCGAGCTGCCCCCACCCTGCACCAAGGCATGAGATTCGTGGCAAAGTCACGCATCGTTTGCTTTCACCCCTTCAGGAGAATTCCATGAGTCTTGCAGTCCAGATCGACCAGAACGGTGGTCCCGAAGTCATGCAGCTGGTCGATGTGACCGTGGGCGAGCCCGGCCCCGGCGAAATCCGCATCCGTCACAAAGCGATTGGCCTGAACTTCATCGACGTGTACCAGCGCAGTGGTCTGTACACCCTGCCCATGCCGCTCAAGCTGGGCATGGAAGCGGCGGGTGTGGTCGAAGCCGTGGGCGAAGGCGTGACGCACCTGAAGGTGGGTGACCGCGCAGCGTACGCCAGCCAGCCGCCCGGCAGTTACTGCGAAGTGCGCGTGATGCCCGCCAAGTGCGTGTGCAAGCTGCCCGATGCCATTTCGTTTGAGACCGGTGCGGCCATGATGCTCAAGGGCCTGACGGCGCAATACCTGCTCAAGCGCACGTTGCCGCAAGGTGGCTTGCAGGCCGGTGACTTTGTGCTGTTTCATGCCGCAGCCGGTGGTGTGGGCCTGATCGCCTGCCAGTGGGCCAAGGCTTTGGGTTTGCGCTTGATCGGCACCGCCGGCAGCGATGCCAAGTGCGCGCTGGCCATGGCCAATGGCGCCGAGTTCTGCATCAACTACGCCACCGAAGACTTCCAGTCCAAGGTCAAGGAGATCACCGCTGGCAAGGGTGTCAAGGTGGTCTATGACTCGGTGGGCAAAGACACCTGGGACAAGTCACTCGATTGCCTGGCACCCTTTGGTTTGATGGCCAGCTTTGGCAACGCCTCGGGTGCGGTGGCCCCCTTTGCCCCCGGCATTCTGGGCAACAAGGGTTCGATCTATGTGACGCGCCAGACGCTGTTCAGCCACATCACCACGCGCGAAAGCACGCAAGCCATGGCCGATGATTTGTTTGAGGCGGTGACCAGTGGTCAAGTCAAAATCCACATCGACCAGACCTTCCCCCTGGCGCAGATCCAGGACGCGCACCGTGCGCTGGAAGCCCGCAAGACCACGGGTTGCACGGTGATCACGTTGTGAGGATGCCGCTTCAGGCCACCCGCTTTTGTGCTTCGACCGGGGCCACGTTGCAGAGGGCCTGGCGGATGTGGTCCAGCGTGCGTTCCACGTTGTGCCATTTGTCCAGGCCGAACAGGCCCATGCGGAAGGTGCAGAAATCGGCAGGCTCGTCGCACTGCAGCGGCACGCCCGCAGCGGTTTGCAAGCCCATGGCCAAAAACTTCTTGCTGTTTTGAATCTCCGGATCGGTGGTGTAGCTCACCACCACGCCCGGGGCTTCAAAGCCGGGCGCGGCCACGCTGGGAAAGCCGTGCTCCAGCAACAAGGCACGCACCTGGCGGCCCAGTGCCATTTGCTCCTCGCGCACCTTGGCAAAGCCATAGGCCTCGGTCTCCAACATGGCTTCTTGCAACCGCTGCAGCGCGTCGGTGGGCAAGGTGGTGTGGTACATGTGGGCACCACTTTCGTAGGTTTCCATCACCTGCAGCCACTTCTTGAGGTCCATCGCGAAGGTGGTGCTGGTGGTGCCATCAATGGCTTTTCGGGCACGCTCGCTCAGCATGACCATGGCGCAGCAAGGCGAGCTGCTCCAGCCTTTTTGCGGCGCGCTGATCAGCACATCCACGCCGGTGGCCTTCATGTCCACCCACATGGCACCAGACGCAATGCAGTCCAGCACGAACAGACCGCCCACGGCATGCACGGCATCGGCCACGGCCTTGAGGTAGTCGTCGGGCAAGAGCATGCCGGAGGCGGTTTCCACGTGCGGAGCAAACACCAATGCGGGCTTTTCGGCGGCAATGGCGGCTTTGACTTCTTCAATCGGGGCCGGGGCCCAGGCTGCTTGTGAGTCTGCTGCGATGCGGCGGGCCTTGAGCACGCTGTGGCTCTTGGGGATCTGGCCCATGTCAAAGATTTGTGTCCAGCGGAAGCTGAACCAACCGTTGCGGATCACCATGACGTGTTGGCCAGTGGCGAATTGGCGTGCAACCGATTCCATGCCAAAGGTACCGCTGCCAGGCACCAGCGCCACCGAGTGGGCGCCGTAGACGGTTTTGAGCATGCGCGAGATGTCGGTCATCACGCCGCCAAAACGCTTGGACATGTGGTTCAGGGCGCGGTCGGTGTAGACCACCGAGAACTCGAGCAGACCGTCAGGATCGATGTGGGGCAGCAAGCCGGGCATGGGTGTCTCCGTGTTTTTCAATCAGGGGCAGGAGCTTACCGCAAGCGCTGGTGTTGTGTTTTACAGGGCTTTGGGCGCTTGCAGCGGGATGCTGTGCTGGGCGATGTGGGCTCTGAATTCTGGCGAGGTGGTGGCCCAGTCCACCAGGTCGACCCGCCATGGCAGATCGGAGTCGGCCAATGCATCTCGCAATTGCCCCATCGTGGCCATGGGGACAGGGGTGTCGCCCATGATGACCAGGTCCAGATCGGAATAGGGTTTGGGTGTGCCGCGTGCACGAGAGCCAAACATCCGCACCTCGTGCATCGGCAGCCAGATGGCAAGGATGCTTTGAACGAGTGCCAGTTCTTGCGCACCCATGCCCTGTTGGGGCTCAGCCAAGGGCGTCTTCCAGGCGAGCCAGCAAGCGCCGCGCGTCCATCATGAAAGCCTGTGTGCCTTCATAGACCTGCTGCGCCTTTTGGTGGTCGTAGGTGTGCGCGGTGATGTTGCGCATTTGGCGGTAGCCAAACCAGTCTTGCACGTTGGTGATCAAGCCTTTTTCAGCAGCGATGCGCAGCACGTCGCGGAAGTTGGCGAAGTCCACTTCGCTGGGGTTCAGTGCATCCATTTCCAGGCGGCGGCGCAGCATTTTGGTGCTGATTTCATAGACAAACTCGAAGTTCTGAATGACACCGGCGATCAGCGTGTGGCGGACTTTGTCGCTCTGTTGGTTGAACCAGGCGGCATCGCGCACAACGTCCAGCCCGTCTTGGAATAAGGTCAGAGTCAGGCGCAGCGGTGTCAGATTGAGTTGAGCAGACGCAGGCATTTTCCCGAGCAAACAAGGTGCGGTCAACGCCCGCGCCGTACCCGCAAAATTTCATCCAAAATCAGCAGCACAGCGCCCAAGCTGATGGCGCTGTCGGCCACGTTGAAGGCCGGAAAGTGCCAGCTGCCCCAGAAGAAGTCGAGGAAGTCGATCACGTAACCGTGCAGCAGGCGGTCCACCACGTTGCCAATGGCGCCCCCCAAAATCAGCGCGATGGCCAGGCTGAAGAGTTTTTGGCCTGCGTGTGAGCGCAGCATCCAGAGCATGAACACGGCGGCCACCACCCCGATGCCGGTGAAGAACCAGCGCTGCCAGCCGCCCGCAGCCGCCAGGAAGGAAAACGCCGCGCCGTGGTTGTGCGCCCTGACCAGGTTGAAAAACGAAGTGACCGCCGTGCTGTCACCCAGCTGAAAAGCGCCCAGCACCAGCACCTTGGTGAACTGGTCGATGAGCAGGACCAAGAGCGCAATGCCCAGCCAAAGTGCAAGGCCTTGGCGGGAGCCGCTTTTGGCAAATTTTTTCGAGCTGGCCATGGTGTCTTTCCTCAATCAGGCGACGTGGCGGGTTTCGCCTTGGCCCTGCAGGTTGCTCACGCAGCGGCCGCAGAGCGTGGGATGCGCTGCATCATGGCCCACATCGCTGACGTAATGCCAGCAGCGCTCGCATTTGGTGGCCTGGCTGGCGGCCACTTGCACGGCCAGTTGGTCGCCTGCCTGCAAAGTCACTTTGGAGGTGATGAACACAAACTTGATGTCTTCGCCCAGGCTGCTCAGCAGCGCGTGGTCCGCAGCAGGGGCGGTCAGTGTGATCTCTGCTTGCAACGAGGCACCCACCTGGCCGGCGGTGCGCACCACTTCGATGTCCTTGTTCACCAGGTCACGGATCTCACGGATGCGGCCCCACTTGGCCAACAGCGCTTCATCGGCTGTGCCGAAGTCGCTGAAGGTTTCCATGAAGATGGATTCGGAGCTGCCGAAGCTGCTCCAGGCTTCTTCGGCGGTGAACGACAGGAACGGCGCCATCCAGCGCAACATGCCGTGCGTGATGCGGTACAGCGCGGTTTGGGCGCTGCGGCGGGCCAGCGATTGGGGCGCGGTGGTGTAGAGGCGGTCTTTCAGCACGTCCAGATAGAACGCGCCCAGGTCTTCCGAGCAATAGATTTGCAGCTTGGAGACCACCGGGTGGAACTCGTACGCATCGAAGTGCGCGCGGATGTCGGCTTGCAGTTGTGCGGCGCGGTTGAGCGCAAAACGGTCGATTTCCAGCAACTGGCTGTCGGGCACGGTGTCGGTGGCCGGGTCGAAGTCGCTCACGTTGGCCAGCAAGAAACGCAAGGTGTTGCGAATGCGGCGGTAAGCGTCGACCACACGGGCCAGGATCTTGTCGTCGATGTTGAGGTCACCCGAATAGTCGGTGCTGGCGACCCACAGGCGCACGATTTCGGCCCCCATCTTGCTGGTCACGGTTTGCGGATCGACCGTGTTGCCCAACGACTTGCTCATCTTGCGGCCCTGGCCGTCGGTGGCAAAGCCGTGGGTCAGCAGGCCTTTGTAAGGCGCGCGGTCATACAGGGCGCAGCCCAGCAGCAGCGAGCTGTGGAACCAGCCGCGGTGTTGGTCGTGGCCTTCGAGGTAGAGGTCGGCTTCGGGGCCTTCGGCGTGGAAGGGCTCGCGGTCATAGGCCCCTTTGTGGCTGCCGCGCAGCACATGCTGGAAGGTGCTGCCCGAATCGAACCAGACTTCCAGAATGTCGGTGCTCTTGGTGTAGTGGGGGGCATCGGCCGCACCCAAAATGTCTTCCACCGTCACCCGGCTCCAGGCTTCGATGCCGCCTTGTTCGACGATGCTTGCTGCCTGGTCCAGGATGTCCATGGTGCGCGGGTGCAGCTCGCCACTGTCCTTGTGCAGGAAAAACGGCACCGGCACACCCCAGCTGCGCTGGCGCGAGATGCACCAGTCGGGCCGGTTGGCGATCATGTCGCGCAGGCGTGATTTGCCGTTCTCGGGATAAAACCGGGTTTGCTCGATGGCGTCCAGGGCCAACTGGCGCAGGGTCTTGGGTGCTTTGTCTTGGGTGAAGACACCCACGCCTTCGTCCATGCGCACAAACCACTGGGCGGCGGCGCGGTAGATCACGGGCGTCTTGTGACGCCAGCAGTGCGGGTAGCTGTGGGTGATTTCCACCGTCGACATCAGGCGGTCGCTTTGGCCAAGCACTTCGATCACGCGGGCGCAGGCTTTCCAGATGTGTTGGCCGCCAAAGAAGGGCAGTTCGGGCGCGTAAACGCCGTTGCCTTGCACCGGATTGAGGATGTCGTCGTATTTCAGGCCGTGGGCCACACAGGAGTTGAAGTCGTCCACGCCATAGGCCGGGGCCGAGTGCACGATGCCGGTGCCGTCGGTGGCGGTCACGTAGTCGGCCAGGTACAGGGGCGATGTGCGGCGGTAGCTGTAGGGGCCACCTTCGTCAGCGGCCACGGTGTCGTACAGCGGGTGACGGAACACCAGGTCGCGCAGTTTTTCGCCCACGGCAGTGGCGATCACGCTGCCTTGCAGTTGGTAGCGCTCCAGGCATTTTTCGACCAAGCTGGCGGCCAGCAGCAACACGCCGCGTGGCGTGTCCACCAGCGCGTATTCCAGCTCGGGGTGGGCGTTCAGCGCCTGGTTGGCGGGAATGGTCCATGCGGTGGTGGTCCAGATGACGGCAAAGGCTTTTTTGTCCCCGTCGCCCGGGAGCTTGGACAGGCCAAAGGCCGCGGCCAGCGCTTGCGCGTTGTCGGCTTCAAAAGCCACGTCCAGCGTGTCGCTCTTCTTGTCGGCGTATTCGATCTCGAACTCGGCCAAGGACGAGCCGCAGTCAAAGCACCAGTACACGGGCTTGAGGCCGCGGTACACAAAACCGCGCTCGATCACGCGTTTGAACGCGCGGATTTCACCGGCTTCATTGGCCGGGTCCATGGTGCGGTAGGGCCGCTCCCAGTCGCCCAGTACACCCAGGCGCTTGAAGTCTTCGCGTTGCTGGCCGATTTGCTCGGTGGCAAAGGCGCGGCTCTTGGCTTGCATGTCGTCACGGCTCAGGTTGCGGCCGTGCAGTTTTTCAATCGCGTTTTCGATCGGCAGGCCATGGCAGTCCCAGCCGGGGATGTATTGCGCGTCAAAGCCAGCCAGCTGCTTGGACTTGACGATCATGTCTTTGAGCACTTTGTTCAGCGCATGGCCAATGTGCAGTTTGCCGTTGGCATAGGGCGGGCCGTCGTGCAACACAAACAGCGGGGCGCCTTGGCGGGCGGCACGCAGCTTTTTGTACAGGCCGCCTTCGTTCCAGTCCTTAACCCAGCCTGGCTCGCGCTTGGGCAGGTCGCCGCGCATGGGGAAGGGGGTGTCCGGCAGGTTCAGCGTGGCGCGGTAATCGGTGCTGGGTGAGGTGGTTGGTTCAGACATGAGAAGAATCCGAGAGCGCGGCCATCAAGCCGCTGGGAGCAAAAAGACGGGCGGTGAAAGTCAGCCCGGAAGGTGGGGTGCCAGCCTGGGGCGGGCACGTGACGTTTCAGCCAGCGTCAAATTCGGTCGCGTGTGGTCTGGCGGTGTGTCTCACTGTGGCGTGAAGCAAACCAGGCGTGCGCATCGTCGCAGTCCTGGGCAATCCCTTTTGTCAGGGCGTCCAGACCATCGTATTTGAGCTCGTCGTGTAGTTTGTGCAGCAGATCCACGCGGATGATTTTACCGTAGCCCCCCTCGGGGCCCAGATCGGCGGGCCAGTCGAAGGCATGGGTCTCCAGTAGCACCCGGCCACCGTTCACATCGGTGGGGTCCAAAGAGGGGCGGATGCCCAGATTGGCCACGCCTTGCAAGGGGCTGCCCGTCAGGCCATGCACTTGCACCACAAAGATGCCGCTGGCCGCTGGTTTCCAGTGCGAAAAGCGCAGGTTCAGGGTTCTGAACCCGTCACCCGCGCCTTCAGCGGTGGCCGCCAGTTCGCGCCCGAGCTTGCGCCCGTGCACCACATGGCCGCTGATGCTGTAGGGACGGCCCAGCAGGGCTTGTACGTCTTGCATGCGCCCCTGGCTGAGCGCATCGCGCACCGCCGAGCTGGACACGCGCAGGCCATGGACTTCGTAGCTGTTCATGCGGGCCACATCAAAACCCAGGCGCTGGCCTGCGGCATCCAGCATGGCGTAGTCGCCTGCGCGCTGGGCGCCAAAGCGAAAATCGTCACCCACTTGCACATAGCGCACGCCCAGGCCCTGCATCAGCACTTTTTGGATGAAGTCTTCGGGCGACTGGCTGGCCAGTTCGGCGTCAAAGGGCAGCACCACCACCTGGTCCACACCGCAGCGCTCGAGTTCTTGCAACTTGTCACGCAGGGTGGCGATGCGCGCGGGTGCCAGCTCGGGTTTGTTCAGGGCCTTGGCGAAGTAGTCGCGGGGGTGCGGCTCGAAAGTCATCACGCAGCTGGGCACGCCACGGTGGGCGGCTTCGCTGCGCAGCAGCGCCAGCATGGCCTGGTGCCCGCGGTGAACGCCATCGAAGTTGCCAATGGTCAGAGCACAGGCCAGGGCCATATCGGGGTGATGGAAGCCTCGGAAAACCTTCATGTCGCTTGGGTGTTGGCCCGTCATGCGGGCAAAGTGCCTGCATTCATGGGGTTGTCAAAGTAAGAGGGTATATTGTGACTGAGCCCGATCTTGCAAGCCGTGGCGCCATGCCGCAGGGGGCCAGATCGAGACGGAACTTTTCGTGTCAGTGGTCATTGAACTGTTGGATGGAGGCGTCTGTGAAGGTTTTGAAACTCTCGGCCCAAGGGCTGCCGCAATCGTGGATATCACTGGAGCAGGCGGTCACCCACTACGCAGCCGATGAGGTGCGTTGGGAGGCGGGGCAGCAAGTGGCTGTTTTTCACGGTGGGCACAACGCCCTCACAGGCCGGCAATCCGTCATCACCATCAACAGCATCATTGGCACCCAGGGCGTGCCGCGCATCAATCCCTTTGACATGCGCCCGGGCCTGACCAACCCCAAGCTGTTTGCGCGTGACCGCAATGTGTGTGCCTATTGCGGCGGCCATTTTCACGAGTCGGTGCTGACCCGGGAGCACATCGTGCCGGTGTGCCAGCGAGGGCCAGACCACTGGATGAACGTGGTCACCGCTTGCCGCTCGTGCAACCACCGCAAAAGCAGCCGTACCCCTGAGCAGGCCCACATGCCCTTGCTGTATGCACCATATGTGCCCAGCCTGTGGGAAGACTTCATCTTGCGCAACCGGCGCATCCTGTCGGACCAGATGGCTTTTTTGTTGGCCCATGTGCCCAAAAACTCGCGCTTGATGGTGTGATCTGACAGCGCGGCCCGGCCCGACCCGCTCGGTCAGCCGCTGGCTTGCACTGGCGGGCCAAGCGCTGCATCATGGCTTTTTTGAAAACAAAAGGCCAAGGCGGAACCGACCAAGGCCATCAGGGAGGCTCACCATGCAGACCCATGCTTTGGTTCAGGCGCAGGCCACCGCACCGCGTGGCCCTCAGGCCAGTGCAAAACCCCACGCGCTGGCGCACACTGTGCCGCAAGTTTCAGGTTTGACCCGGCGTCACACATTGGCGGCACTGTGCCTGGGGCCCTGTGGGGTGTTCAGTGCGTGGTCCCAGAATGCGCCACCGAGGGTGGCCATTGCGGCCAGCGCCCAGGTGCCCATGCCGGTATCGGTGCAATTGGCCATGCCCTGGCCCCGAACAAGGTCACCGCAGGGCTTTCTGGTCAGCGAAAAACTCGATGGGGTGCGTGCCGTCTGGGATGGTCGGGTGTTGCGCTTTCGCAGCGGGCGTGTCATTGCGGCCCCAGCCTGGTTTTTGTCGGCATTGCCCCCGGTGGCTCTGGATGGCGAGTTGTGGATCGGGCGCGGGGCGTTTGACCGCTTGTCGGGGCTGGTGCGTACCGCGCTGCCCGACGATGTGGGGTGGCACGCCGTGCAATACCAGGTGTTCGATGCACCGGGCTATGCCGCCCCATTTGCCGAACGGGTGCGCTTTGTGGCGTCGATGCTGGCCGCGGCGCAGGTGCCTTGGCTGATGCCACTCGCGCACGCTGTGGTGCCAGACGCCACGGATTTGCAGGCGCGTTTGCAAGCCACGGTGGCGCAGGGCGGCGAAGGTTTGGTGCTGCACCGGGCCGATGCGCTGTGGCGTGCGGGTCGCACCGATGCGTTGTACAAATTCAAGCCTGAACCCGACGAAGAAGGCGTGGTGGTGGGGCACCAGCCGGGTCAGGGCCGTTTGCAGGGGCAGACCGGTGCCTTGTTGGTGCAGATGCCCTCGGGCCAGCGTTTCGCCTTGGGCGCTGGCTTGAGCGATGCCTGGCGCCGCGCGCCGCCGCCGATCGGGGCCTGGGTCACGTACCGTTACCGGGGCCGCACCCCTTCAGGTTTGCCGCGTTTTGCCAGTTTTTTGCGCGTGCGCGATCCCGAATGAGGGGCCAAAATGAACCAGGGCGTCTGGTGACGCCCTGGTGTCCTTCAGCGCGGGAGGCAGGTCAGGCGAATACGCCTGCGGTGTCTTGCATGCGCGCCGACACTTCGCCCAGCTGGTGCAAGGTGTCGCCAAACGTCATGTCCAGCTGCGTCAATTTTTTGAAGTAGTGGCTCACGATGTATTCGTCCGTGACGGCGATGCCGCCATGCAACTGCACCGCTTGCTGGCCAATGAAGCGCATGGATGTGCCCAGCTGGTACTTGGCACGGGCCATGGCGCGGCGGCGTTCTTCAGCCGGGGCGTGCAGCTTCAGGCTGGCGTAATAGCTCATCGAGCGGCCCAGCTCGAGTTGCATTTTCATGTCGGCCACGCGGTGGCGCAACGCCTGGAAGCTGGCAATGGCCACGCCAAATTGCTTGCGCGTGTTCATGTATTCGACCGTGATGGCCAGCGTTTTGTCCATCACGCCCACCGCTTCGGCGCAGACGCAGGCGATGCCAATGTCCACCGCTTCTTCCAGGGCGCCCATGCCCTGCAGGGTGATCAATTGTGCGGGCGCTTGGGTCAGTGCCACTTCGGCAGCGCGTGAGCCGTCTTGCGTGGCATAAGCCTGTGTGGCGACGCCACTGGCGCTGCGCTCCACCAGAAACAAGGCCAGTTGATTTCCCCCGGGGTTGTGCACCATGGCGGGCACCACATAGGCGTCGGCTTGGTCGCCTGCTGCGACCAGACTCTTGGTGCCTGTCACCGTCCATTGACCGCCCGATTCGCTGGCCTGTGCGGCGCAGCGGCTCAATTGGTAGCGCGCGCCCCGCTCCTGGTGGGCCAGGACCACGATCGCTTCGCCAGCCGCCATGCGCGGCAGCCAAGCCGCTTGCAAGACCGCGGGGGCGTGGGTTTGCAGTGTGGCGCTGGTCATCAGGGTTTGGGCCAGAGGTTCGAGCACGATGCCGCGGCCGAGTTCTTCCATGGTGACCATGGCTTCGGTCGGACCCATGCCCATGCCGCCGTGTGCTTCGCTCACGTACAGGCCTGTCAGGCCCAGTTCGGCCAGTTCACCGTAGGCCGCGCGGTCAAAACCGCCAGCGGCCACGATGGCGCGGCGACGTTCGAAGTCGTAGCCCTTGTCCACCCATTTGCGCACAGCGTCGCGCAGTTGTTCTTGGTCGTCAGAAAAGTCGAAATCCATTTTGAAATCCTTTCGGGTCAGCCGAGCACGGTTTGCGCGACGATGTTGCGTTGCACTTCGTTGCTGCCACCGTAAATGGTGGTCTTGCGCATGTTGAAGTAGTTGGCGGCCAGCGGCGCATTGGTCAGCGTGCCACCGGGGAAGTCGCCTTGCCAGCCGGCGTCCATGGCTTCAAAGATGCAGGGCAGGGCAAACGGTCCTGCGGCCAGCATCATGAGTTCGGTGTAGCGCTGCTGGATTTCACTGCCCTTGATCTTCAGCAGGCCTGCGATGTCGAGCGAGTTCTTGCCGGATTTTTCAGCCGACAAAACGCGCAGCACCAGCATTTCGAGGGCCACGATGTCCACTTCGAGCTTGGCGATTTCGTCACGAAAGCGCAGGTCGTCGTAAACGCCTTCGTTTTTGGCGATGCGCTTGAGGCGTTCGAGTTCGCGCTTGGCGCGGTTAACGTCGGCGATGTTGGTGCGTTCGTGCGCCAGCAGGTGCTTGGCGTAGTTCCAGCCCTTGTTTTCTTCACCCACCAAGTTTTCGGCAGGCACTTCGACGTTGTCAAACCAGACTTCGTTGACTTCGCATTCGCCATCGAGCAGTTTGATGGGGCGCACGGTGATGCCAGGCGACTTCATGTCGATCAGCAAAAAGGAGATGCCGGTTTGCGGTTTGCCCTCGGTGCTGGTGCGCACCAGGCAGAAAATCCACTCGCCATATTGGCCCAGGGTGGTCCAGGTTTTTTGGCCGTTGACGATGTACTTGTCGCCCACACGCTCGGCGCGGGTTTTCAGTGAGGCCAGGTCCGAACCAGAACCCGGTTCGCTGTAGCCCTGGCTCCACCAGACTTCACCACTGGCAATGCCGGGCAAAAAGCGTTTGTGCTGTTCGGCGTTGCCAAAGGCCATGATCACAGGGGCCACCATGACCGGGCCAAATGGCACGACGCGAGGGGCGCCTGCGAGGGCGCATTCTTCTTCGAACAAATGCTTTTGCACGGCCGTCCAGCCCGGGCCGCCAAACTGCGTGGGCCAACCCCAGCCCAGCCAGCCTTTTTTGCCCAAAATTTTGGCCCAACGTTGCATGTCGTCACGCGTCAGACGCATGGCGTTGTGCACTTTGTGGGCAATGTCGGCGGGCAAGTTGCCCTTGACCCAGGTGCGAATTTCGTCGCGAAACGCGAGTTCTTCGGGTGTGAATGCCAAATCCATGGGGGACTTTCTCCGGTGGGGTGAGCGCTGCGGTAGTGCGCGGCGCAATCAAAATCAAACGACCGTGCTTTTTATCATGCCCCCTTGGCGAACGCCTGTCCTGGGTGCGACAAAAAATGGATCCGGCCATGCCTTGCCGGCGCTGGCATGCGTGTGGCTTGCGGGCCTCGTTGTGCGGGGATAATCCGGCACACACCATGAAAAACATCGTCATTTTGATTTCTGGCTCGGGCTCCAACATGGCGGCCATCGTGCGCGCGGCAGAGCATGACCGCTGGGCTGACCGCTTGAATGCGCGTGTGGCCGCCGTGCTGAGCAACCGGGCCGATGCGCAGGGCCTGCGTTTTGCCAAAGACCACGGCATTGCCACGGGCGTGCTGGACCACAAAGCTTTTGCCACCCGGGAGGCATTTGATGCCGCCTTGGCGGCCGAAATCGACCGGTTTTCTCCCGCTTTGGTGGTTTTGGCGGGCTTCATGCGCATCCTGACACCGGCTTTCGTGGCGCATTACGCGGGGCGCTTGCTCAACATCCACCCGTCCTTGCTGCCTGCGTTTCCGGGGCTGAATACGCACCAACGGGCCATCGACGCGGGTTGCCAATTTGCCGGCGCCACGGTGCACCAAGTGACTGCAGAACTCGACCATGGCGACATTTTGGCCCAGGCGGTGGTGCCTGTGCTGGCCCATGACACCGCACCCGCTCTGGCGGCGCGGGTGTTGAGCCAAGAGCACCTGATTTACCCTCGCGCTGTCGCGCAATTTCTGGCCGCAACGGCCTGAACGGCGCTGTGCAGCGCCGGGCTCAATCGCCCAGGCGGGTGAAACGGGCTTGTACTTTTCCGTTGAATTCGGCCACCTCTGCAAACATGGCGGCAGGTCGCACCCACAGGCCTTGTTCACCATAGAGGGCCTGGTACAGCGTCATGGGCGCCAGACTTTCGCTGTGGCGCACGGTGCCCAACACCCGGTACATGCCGCCTTTGTAATGTTGGTACAGGCCCTTGGGGGTTTCGATCAATGGCGGAAGTGGCTCGGACATGGGGGCTTTCGCAGAATGGGTTGAATGGGCAAGGAACAGGGATGGGACAATACGCGCCATGCATCCAAAAGCCCTTTTAGACGCCTGCGCCGATCTGGTCAGGCTGTGCCTCCAATTTGAACATCCTGCCGACGCCGTGGTGTCGCGCTATTTTCGCGAACACCGCGCGCTGGGGCCGCGTGAGCGCGCCACACTCGCTGAAACGGCCTTTGCTGTTTTGCGCAAAAAATTGCTGTTTGAGCAATTGGCCCGCTCCGGTTCGGGCCCCAAGGAGCGCAAGCTGGCCATTTTGGGATTTTTTGGCCCACGCGATTATCTGACCGCTGCGCTGAATGACACCGAAAAACAGTGGCTGGCCACTTGCGACGCCATTCCGGCCGATGCCTTGATGGCACCGCACCGCCATAACTTGCCTGAATGGATGGCACAGGCCCTGCAAGCCCAATTGGGTGAAGATTTCTGGGCCTTGGCCGACAACCTGCAGCAACCCGGCACCCTGGATTTGCGCGTCAACATGTTCCAAGCCAAGCGCAGCGAGATTCAAAAAGAACTGGCGCAAGCGGGCATCGCTTCAGAGCCAACACCTTATTCGCCTTGGGGCCTGCGCCTGCAAGGCAAACCTGCGCTGCAAAAAACCGATGCCTTCACCCGTGGTGCCATCGAAGTTCAGGACGAAGGCTCGCAGTTACTGGCCTTGCTGGTGGACGCGCACCGTGGCGAGATGGTGGTGGACTTTTGCGCGGGCGCAGGCGGCAAAACGCTGGCGCTGGGCGCGGCCATGCGCAGCACGGGCCGTTTGTATGCGTTTGATGTGTCGGGCCATCGGCTGGATGCGCTCAAGCCTCGCATGGCCCGCAGCGGCCTGTCCAACGTGCACCCGGCGGCGATTGCGCACGAACGGGATGACCGCGTCAAACGCTTGGCGGGCAAGATCGACCGCGTGTTGGTCGATGCGCCTTGTTCGGGTCTGGGCACCTTGCGTCGCAACCCCGACTTGAAATGGCGGCAGAAGCCCCAAGCTGTGCAGGAGTTGACCGAAAAGCAGCAAGCCATCTTGCAAAGCGCTTCGCGCATGGTCAAGTCGGGTGGGCGACTGGTGTATGCCACATGCAGCGTGTTGCCAGAAGAAAACGAGCAGATCGCACAAGCCTTCAGCGCAGCCAACCCGGATTTTGTGCCCTTGAATGTGGCACAGGAATTAGAGCGGCTCAAGGTGCCAAACGCCGCCAGCTTGTGCTCACCCGCGCCATCGGGCGATGGTGCGCCACAGGCCTTGCCCGGCGGCACTTTTTTGAGGTTGTGGCCGCACCGCCATGCCACGGATGGTTTTTTTGCCGCAGCCTGGATTAGAAAGTAATCCATTACGATTCGTTGTCATCGGGTTCGGTTGAAATAGCTGTCCTTTTGGGGGCGGGAAACTTAAAATCGAAGGATTGCCTGAACTCAGGCGCCAGTAGAAGGACAGACTCATGTTGTTGCCTGATTGGGCTTTTTTGGATGCGGTGATTCAGTGGATGGGCCATGGCCTGTTCGATTTTTCATGGTGGCAGATGGTGTTGATCACCTTGGGCCTGACCCACATCACCATCGCCAGCGTCACCATTTTCTTGCACCGTCACCAGGCGCACCGCGCTTTGGACTTGCACGCCATTCCTTCGCACTTCTTCCGTTTCTGGCTGTGGCTGACCACCGGTCAGGTGACCAAAGAGTGGGCCGCTATTCACCGCAAGCACCACGCCAAGTGTGAGCAAGCCGAAGACCCGCACAGCCCGCATGTGTACGGCATCAAAACCGTCTTGTTGACGGGGGCCGAGTTGTACCGCAAGGAGTCCAAGAATCTGGAAACCATGAAGCGCTTTGGCCATGGCACACCGGACGACTGGATTGAGCGCAATCTGTACACCCGCTTTTCCTGGCAAGGCGTGGCCCTGATGTTGATCATCGACGTGGCCTTGTTTGGTTTTCTGGGTTTGACGGTCTGGGCTGTTCAGATGGCCTGGATCCCGATCACGGCCGCTGGCATCATCAACGGTGCAGCGCACTACTGGGGTTACCGCAACTTTGAGGCGCACGACGCCAGCACCAACATCTCGCCTTGGGGCATCCTGATCGGTGGCGAAGAGTTGCACAACAACCACCACACCTACCCCACATCGGCCAAGTTGTCGGTCAAGCCCTATGAGTTCGACATCGGCTGGCTCTACATCCGCGTGCTGGAAACCTTGGGTATGGCCACGGTCAAAAAGACGCCTCCCCGTTTGGCTTATGGCGACATTCGCCCTGTGGCCGACGAGAAGACTTTGGAAGCGCTGATTGCCAACCGCTACGAAGTCATGGCCGGCTATGCCCGCAACGTGCGCACAGTGATGCAGCAAGAAGCCAGCAAACTCAAACTCGATGCCAGCGTGCTGCAAGCTGCCCAGCGTTGGTTGCACCGCGACAGCGCCAAGGTGCCCGCCGCTGCGCAGGCACAACTCGAGCAAGCCCGTGCTGCCAGCCCTGTCCTCGACAAAATGGTGCAAATGCGGGAAGAGCTGACCCAGATCTGGCACAACACGTCGCATTCGCGTGAGCAATTGGCCGCCGATCTGCAAGCTTGGTGCCGCCGTGCTGAAGACAGCGGCATCGCTGCCTTGCGCGATTTCTCCGTGAAGCTGCGCGCGGTTCGCCAGGTGGCCTGAACCGTTGACGCGCTCAGCAAGCAAAGGGCCTGAGGGCCCTTTTCTTTTGGCTGTTGCCGGGTGACAGCGTTTTGAATCTGTAGGTCGGAGCTTCAGCTCCGACAGGGTGGATGCTGACGCAGGCCCAGGTGAGATGAGCAGCGGTCAATCTGCAAGACCCACTTGACCCACTTGGCTTGTCATGGGATCGGCCATAAAAAAACCCGCTGTGCAGCGGGTTTTTTGTTGCAAGGCTCAGGCCGAATCACTTCAGCTTGATTTCCTTGTATTCAACGTGCTTGCGAGCTTTGGGGTCGAACTTCATGATCGACATTTTCTCGGGCATTGTTTTTTTGTTTTTGCTGGTCGTGTAGAAGTGACCAGTGCCAGCTGTGGATTCCAGCTTGATTTTTTCGCGTCCGCCTTTGGTTGCCATGGTGTATGACTCCTAATGTTCTGGGTTTAGGCTTGACCGCGTTCGCGCAGGTCAGCGAGAACGGCATCAATGCCATTTTTATCGATCAGGCGCAGAGCGGCGCTGGAGACGCGCAGACGCACCCAACGGTTTTCTGTTTCAACCCAGAAACGACGGTATTGCAGGTTCGGCAAGAACCGGCGCTTGGTTTTGTTGTTGGCGTGGGAAACGTTGTTTCCCGTCATTGGGCCTTTGCCCGTTACGTCGCAAACGCGTGCCATGTGGACACTCCGATACTTTTAAAACAGCTGGTGCCGATGGGTCTCATGCGGTGTGCATGGGGCCTGGCGTTCCAGCCTCACCTCGCCAAGATGGGTGGCGGTATCCCAGATCGCTGTCTTTGTGATCCCGAACGAATATCCGGGCAAATGCAGCAAAGCCTTGGATTATAGCCGGAAAGCTGTGGCCATTGTTGGGCGCTGAGTGGGGCTGAATTGATGGTGGTGTCACCGAGGCGGTTGGAAGGCCGTTGTGGGTGTCTGCCGGGGTGATGTGGCAAAGCGAAGCGCCTCTGAACCCCGGCAGACCCCCACAACGGCCAGGATGCTGCGCTAGCAAGTGGGTTAAAACCAATACGCATAATCGCAACCGGGCAGTTGCCGCAGCGGCCAATCAACCGTTGTGTTGTTCCAAAAAGCGCTGCGCATCCAATGCGGCCATGCAACCTGTACCGGCGCTGGTGATAGCCTGGCGGTACACGTGGTCTTGCACATCGCCTGCGGCAAACACGCCGGGCACCGAGGTTTGGGTGGCAAAGCCCTTCAGGCCACCCTGGGTCACGATGTAGCCGTTTTCCAGTTCCAGTTGGCCCTGGAAAATTTCAGTGTTGGGTGCGTGGCCGATGGCGATGAAGCAGCCTTTGAGCTCGATGTCTTGCATGCTGCCGTCCACGGTGCTTTTCAGCCGCACGCCGGTCACGCCGGTGGCGTCACCCAGCACTTCTTCCAGGGTCTGGAAGGTCTGCAGCACGATCTTGCCTGCGGCGACTTTTTCCATCAGCTTGTCCACCAGGATGGGTTCGGCCTTGAACTTGTCGCGGCGGTGGATCAGGTACACCTTGCTGGCGATGTTGGACAGGTACAAGGCTTCTTCGACGGCCGTGTTGCCGCCGCCCACCACGCAGCACAGTTGTTCGCGGTAGAAAAAGCCGTCGCAAGTTGCGCAGCCACTCACACCCCGGCCCATGAAGGCGGTTTCGGACGGCAGGCCCAGGTATTTGGCCGACGCGCCTGTGGCGATGATCAGGCTGTCGCAGGTGTAAGTGCCGCTGTCACCGATGAGGGTGAAGGGACGTTGCTCGAGCTTCACGGTGTGGATGTGGTCGAACACGATCTCGGTGTTGAAGCGCTCGGCATGCTCCTGAAAACGTTGCATCAGTTCAGGGCCTTGCACGCCGTGCACGTCGGCAGGCCAGTTGTCCACTTCGGTGGTGGTCATGAGCTGGCCACCTTGGGCCATGCCGGTGATCAACAAAGGTTTCAAGTTGGCGCGGGCGGCGTAAACGGCGGCGGTGTAACCGGCAGGGCCAGAGCCGAGGATAAGAACTTGGGCGTGTTTGTTGTTGGCGGACATGGTGTGCAATCGGATTGAGAGGTCGGTTGAAAGACAAAGTCGATGCGTGGCATCGGATGGCCTGATTGTAAGAAACCACCAAAGGCAGCAAGCCGGGAGGGTTTCCAAAGGGCTTGGAACCTGTGGGAGGGCGGTTTGATCGGGTAAGCTTGAGGCCTCATTTATGACTTATTCACTGCACACATTGACCAACCCCACGGCGCGCGCCAAGGAGGTGGAGGAGCCCCAGCCGTTTTGGGCGCGGTTTGCGCAAGAAATCGCCTTGTTGATCGGCGGCGCCTTGCTGTTGTTGTGCCTGTTGGCTTTGTTGAGTTACCAACCCACCGACCCCGCCTGGTCCACCTCGGGCAGCGGGCAAGGCGTGCGCAACTGGGTGGGGCGGGCCGGGGCCTGGTTGGCCGATCTGGCTTATTTCGGGTTTGGCTATTCCGCCTGGTGGTGTCTGGCCGCCGCTGCACGGGCTTGGTTGGTGGGTTTGGCCCGCTGGATGCGCGGCTCAAGCGGTGAGGACTTGTCGGCTTATCCCACTTCCTGGTGGCACAGTCGCTGGGTTTTCTGGATCGGCTTGGTGATTTTGGTGGCTGCGAGCGCGAGCATCGAATGGGCGCGTTTGTACCGGTTGGAGGCGCATTTGCCCGGTCACAGTGGCGGTGCGATGGGCTATGTGGTGGGCACAATCAGCGTGCGCTGGTTGGGTTTTACCGGCGCAGCCTTGGTGGGTATCGCACTGGTGGTGGTGGGCGTGGCCATGGTGTTCCGGTTTTCATGGGGCCAGTTGGCCGAGTGGGTGGGGGCCCGCATCGATGGTTTGATCCAGTCCCGCCATGTGAAGCGTGAAATTGAGGAAGATCTGGCCTTGGGCCAGCAGGCATTGCGTGAACGTGCGCAATCCGCGCCCACACAGGCCATTGAGCCGCAATGGGACATGCCACCTTGGCAGGCCGCGCCCGAGGGGCAGCTTGCGCTGGAGCCTGTGCCCCTGGCTGCGGCGGCGCCGGCGGCAAGGGTCATCGAACCCGCCGTCATGGATGTGCCGAAAAGCGATCGGGTGGTCAAAGAGCGCCAAAAACCCCTGTTCAGTGAATTGCCCGACAGTAAATTGCCGCAAGTGGATTTGCTGGACAGCTTGTCCGTTCGTCAAGAAACGGTTTCTCATGAAACCCTGGAGATGACCAGCCGCCTGATCGAGAAAAAGCTCAAGGATTTCGGTGTGGAAGTGCGTGTGGTGGCCGCTGCGCCTGGCCCGGTGATCACGCGCTACGAGATCGAGCCCGCGACAGGCGTCAAAGGCTCGCAGGTGGTGAATCTGGCCAAAGATTTGGCGCGTTCGCTCAGCCTGGTGTCCATCCGCGTGATCGAGACGATCCCGGGCAAAAACTTCATGGCGCTGGAGTTGCCCAATGCCAAGCGCCAGTCGATCAAGCTCAGCGAAATCCTGGGCTCGCAGATTTACAACGAAGCCAAATCCATGCTGACCATGGGCTTGGGCAAAGACATCATCGGCAACCCGGTGGTGGCCGATTTGGCCAAGATGCCCCATGTGCTGGTGGCCGGTACCACCGGCTCGGGCAAGTCGGTGGGTATCAACGCCATGATCTTGTCGTTGCTGTACAAGGCCGAAGCGCGTGATGTGCGTTTGCTGATGATTGATCCCAAGATGCTGGAAATGTCGGTTTACGAAGGCATTCCGCATTTGCTTGCACCTGTGGTGACCGACATGCGCCAGGCTGCACACGGCCTGAACTGGTGCGTGGCCGAGATGGAAAAACGCTACAAGCTTATGAGCAAGATGGGGGTGCGCAACTTGGCGGGCTACAACCAGAAAATCGACGAAGCCACCGCCCGCGAAGAGTTCATCTACAACCCGTTCAGCCTGACCCCGGACGATCCCGAGCCGCTCAAGCGCCTGCCCCATATCGTGGTGGTGATCGACGAGCTGGCCGACTTGATGATGGTGGTGGGCAAGAAGATCGAAGAGCTGATCGCGCGCTTGGCCCAGAAAGCACGTGCCGCTGGCATCCACCTGATCTTGGCCACGCAACGCCCCAGCGTCGATGTGATCACGGGGCTGATCAAGGCCAACATCCCCACGCGCATCGCGTTCCAGGTGTCGAGCAAGATCGACAGCCGCACCATCCTCGACCAGATGGGCGCCGAAGCCTTGCTGGGCATGGGCGACATGCTGTACATGCCTTCGGGCACCGGTTTCCCGATCCGGGTGCACGGCGCCTTTGTGAGCGACGAAGAAGTGCACCGCGTGGTGAGCTACCTCAAGAGCCAGGGTGAGCCCGATTACATCGAAGGCGTGCTGGAAGGCGGCACGGTGGACGATGACGGTGGCCTGCTGGGCGAAGGTGACAACGGCGAAAAAGACCCCATGTACGACCAGGCGGTCGAGGTGGTTTTGAAGAACCGCAAGGCCAGCATTTCGCTGGTGCAACGCCACCTCAAGATCGGCTACAACCGCGCCGCCCGTTTGGTGGAAGACATGGAAAAAGCCGGGCTGGTCAGCAGCATGAGTGGCAGCGGCCAACGTGAAATTTTGGTGCCCGCACGGGCAGAGTGACCACCATGACATCTGTTTTTTGGCCACGCCGCGGCGTGTGGGGCTTTTTGAGTCAGGCGGTGTTGGCTTGCGCGGCGTGGGCCTTGTCGGTGCCGGCCCAGGCCGACGGGCTCGACCTGTTGGCGCAGTTCATGAAGCAGGCCCGCAGCGGGCGTGCGCAGTTCACCCAGGTGGTCACCTCACCCAGCCGTGCGGGCCAGGCACCGCGCGCCAAAACATCGGGTGGTGGGTTCGAGTTTCAACGGCCCGGCAAGTTTCGCTTCGATTACCGCAAACCCTTTGCGCAAACCCTGCTGGCCGATGGCCAGACCCTGTGGCTGCACGACGTGGAGTTGAACCAGGTCACGGCGCGTAAGCAGTCGCAGGCACTGGGTGCCACCCCGGCCGCCTTGTTGACGGCCGCGTCGGATTTGCAGGCGCTGAAAGCCGACTTCCAGTTCACCCCCGAGCCTGACCGTGACGGCTTGCAGTGGGTGCGTGCCACGCCCCAATCGCCCGACGGGCAAATCCGCTCGGTGATGGTGGGTTTGCGCACAACCCCCACCGGGCCCGAGTTGGCCGTGCTGGATGTGCAAGACAGTTTGGGCCAGCGGTCGGTCCTGACGTTTTCGGCTTTTGAGATCAACCCGGTTTTGCCCGCCAACACCTTTGTGTTCAAGGCCCCAGCGGGCGCTGACGTGATCAAGCCTTGAGGCGCGGGGAAGGTCTGTGAAAGCTGCCAATTTATCCCCCCATGCCCCTTTGGCCGAGCGCCTGCGCCCGCGGCACTTGGGTGAGGTGATTGGACAGCAGCATTTGCTGGGCGAGGGCATGGCCTTGCGTTTGGCGTTCGAGTCGGGCCAGCCGCACAGCTGCATTTTGTGGGGCCCTCCGGGTGTGGGCAAAACCACCATCGCACGCTTGATGGCCGATGCGTTTGATGCCCAGTTCCTGAGCATCAGCGCCGTGTTGGGCGGTGTCAAGGACATCCGCGAGGCCGTTGAGAAAGCCGAGCTGGCGCGTACCGGCTTGCACCCCCAGCGCACCATCATGTTCGTGGACGAGGTGCACCGTTTCAACAAAAGTCAGCAAGACGCGTTCTTGCCGCACGTCGAAAGTGGCTTGTTCACCTTCATCGGTGCCACCACAGAAAACCCGTCGTTTGAGGTGAATTCGGCCTTGCTCTCGCGGGCCGCCGTGTATGTGTTGCAGCCCTTGTCTGAGGACGATTTGCAAAACATCGTGGTTCGTGCGCAGGGCATCAACGCCATTCCCGGCGTCGAGCCACAGGCCTTGAGCCGTTTGCTTTCTTATGCCGATGGCGATGCCCGGCGCTTGCTCAACACGCTCGAAACCTTGTCGATGGCCGCCAAGCAAGAAGCCATGGACCCGGTCACCGATGCTTGGCTGATGCGGGTGCTGGGTGAGCGCATGCGCCGCTACGACAAAGGGGGGGAGCAGTTTTACGACACCATCAGCGCCCTGCACAAATCGGTCCGAGGCTCGGACCCCGATGCCGCCCTGTATTGGTTCGTGCGCATGCTCGATGGTGGTGCAGACCCCCGTTACATGGCGCGCCGCTTGATCCGCATGGCCAGCGAAGACATTGGGCTGGCGGATCCACGTGCGCTGCGCATGGCCCTGGATGCCGCCGATGTGTACGAGCGACTGGGCAGCCCCGAGGGCGAGTTGACGCTGGCGCAGTGCGTGATTTATCTGGCCATGGCCCCCAAATCCAACGCGGCCTACAAGGCGTTCAACGAAGCCAAGGCCTTTGTCAAACAAGATGGCACCCGCCCCGTGCCCATGCATTTGCGCAACGCCCCAACCCAGCTGATGAAGACCTTGGACTATGGCAAGGGTTACCGCTATGCCCACGACGAAGCCGATGGTTTTGCGGCGGGTGTGCGCTATTTGCCCGATGGCATGGCCGAACCGGGCTTTTACAGACCGGTGCGTCGGGGGCTAGAAATCAAAATCGCGGACAAACTGGAAGAATTGAGAAAGAAAAATGCGGCCACAGGGTAATTCCCGACAGGAATGAGTACCGAGGGGATATTTTCTTTCACTACAATCCCGCCACCCCGCCCGATGACGCTTGAATCTGGCGGGGTTTTTGCTAGTGGTCAGGGCTCACCCAAAAGGTGATTCCGGGCATGAGAACAACAACCGACGCGACGACCCGCTAAGCGCAGGTCAAAACACGGAGAAATATATGGACGTCTTCTTCCAGCAGGTCATCAACGGCCTGGTCATGGGCAGCATGTACGCCTTGGTGGCCTTGG
>ERZ1292633.374-Hain-H41-02um-R1-374-length-54764-cov-31_pt1 | contig 54764 bp, 46 predicted proteins | sample MGYA00564406_ERZ1292633 | MGnify/ENA primary metagenome ERZ1292633 (study PRJEB36523, sample SAMEA6512639) | groundwater metagenome | collected 2019-01-08 | study: AquaDiva: Metagenomics assemblies of 32 groundwater samples | reverse complement strand
TTCGACTCTCTTTGAGTTGACAATCTCCGGCCTATTTAGTAAATTCAGGCATATCTGATTCCTGGAGGTACACCGATGGATGAGAAAAGCATAGAAGTCCACATGCGAGAGGAAAGGGTCATAATACCCGATCCAGAATTCAGCAAGAAGGCACACATAAAGAGCATGGCCGAGTATGAGGCCTTATACAGGAAGTCAGTAGAAGACCCGGACGGCTTCTGGACCGAGCAGGCGGACATACTCGACTGGCGCAAGAAGTGGGACAGGGTCTCGGAATGGGACTTCGATAAGCCTGAGATAAAATGGTTCATAGGTGGGAAGCTGAATGTAACAGAGAACTGCATAGACAGGCACTTAAATACCTGGAGGAGGAACAAGGCAGCCATCATATGGGAAGGGGACGACGGGAGTTACAGGACGTACACATACCAGCAACTTTCTTATGAAGTAAACAGGTTTGCCAACGTCCTTAAGAAAAAAGGGGTCAAAAAGGGGGACAGGGTAACCATATACCTCCCTATGATACCTGAGCTTGCCATATCCATGCTGGCCTGCGCCAGGATAGGCGCCATCCACAATATAGTGTTCGGCGGCTTCAGCGCCCCCTCCCTCCGGGACAGGATAAGGGACTGCACGTCAAAGCTCGTTGTAACAGCTGACGGAGGGATGAGGGGCGGAAAGTATGTCACCCTCAAAAATAACTGCGATGAGGCCCTGCTCGAATGCCCCAGCGTGGAACAGATGATAGTTGTGAAAAGGGTGGACGGCAAAGTCGAGATGAAGACCGGCAGGGACACATGGTGGGATGATGAGATGAAGGCGCCTGACATCACCTCAAACTGTGAGGCTGAGCCTATGGATGCGGAAGACCCCTTATTTATCCTTTACACCAGCGGAAGCACAGGGAAGCCCAAGGGAGTGCTGCACACAACAGCGGGATATCTTCTCTTTACTGCGCTGACATTCAAGTGGATATTCGACTACAGGGAAGAGGACATACATTTCTGCACGGCGGACATTGGATGGGTTACAGGCCATAGCTATATAGTATACGGCCCCCTTGCCTGCGGAGCAACAACCCTTATGTTTGAAGGCGTCCCCACATATCCACACCCGGACAGGTTCTGGGAGATAGTGGACAAGCATAAGGTGAACATATTCTATACAGCCCCAACAGCCATAAGGGCGCTGATGAGGGAGGGAGAGGACTGGGTAAAGAGGCATGACCTGAGCAGCCTGAGGCTTTTGGGTTCCGTTGGCGAACCGATAAACCCGGAGGCATGGATATGGTATCACCAGGTAGTAGGGAAAGGGAAACTCCCTATTGTAGACACATGGTGGCAGACAGAGACGGGGGGGATACTCATAACGCCGCTTCCAGGCGCAATATCGTTGAAACCGGGCTCTGCAACAAGGCCTTTCCCCGGAGTGGTTCCAAAGGTATTGAGAGAAGACGGCACCGAGGCTGGTGTGGATGAAGGGGGATACCTCGTCATAGACAGGCCATGGCCCGGCATCTTAAGAGGGACATACGGAGACCCTGAAAACAAGAGGATGAAGGAGGTTTACTTCTCAAGGTTCCCTGGGAAATATTTTACGGGTGACGGGGCAAGGGTGGATAAAGACGGAGACTTCTGGCTCATGGGTAGGATAGACGACGTCCTCAACGTTTCCGGCCACAGACTTGGTACTGCTGAGATAGAGAGCGCCCTTGTATCTCACCATGCAGTGGCTGAGTCGGCGGTAGTCGGTTATCCGCATGAGATAAAGGGTGAAGGAATATATGCATTCGTCGTGCTAAAGGATGTAATAAAGCCTTCCGATGCACTGAAAAAAGAGCTTGAGGGGCATGTAAGGTCGCTTATAGGCCCAATTGCCAAGCCTGACAAGCTCCAGTTCGCTCATGGACTCCCGAAGACCAGGAGCGGAAAGATCATGCGCCGTATCTTAAGGAAGATCGCCAGCGGGCACATCGAGGAGGTTGGGGATATATCGACCCTTGCAGACCCATCGGTGGTGGAGTTGTTGTTGAAGGAAAGGTTATAACCGGAGGGTCAGGTTTAACTTTTGAATGTGCTGAGGAATGCTGTAAAATTTCTTAAGGAAAAAGGCTGAAAACAGCTTATCACTGTTGATTCCAGCCTGAAAGGTTCCTAATAACCAGCCATGCAATTATATAGCATCCCGCCGCCAGCAAATGAACTGTGCTGAAACCCCAGAAGAGCGCCAGCATCATTGCCAGGACAGAGCTTATAACGGAAAAAGAGCCGTTTATGCACCAGGCCCAGGGGATCAGGTCAGGCCTTTCCCTTCCGAGAATAGATATCCCGGTCGGAAAGGGTATCCCCATGGCAATCCCCAGAGGGGCGAAAAAGAAAAATGTAAGGGAATAGCGATCCGCCAGTCCTAAACCTGTCACCATCTCAGGAACCGATCTCATCATAACAAGATATATAACGGCAAGCAGAGGAACTATAAGGATGATATGGATCGTATACCTCTCTATCAGCCTGAAACGGCCTGAGAGATAACTCCCTAAACCTGTCGATATGAGGAGTGAAAAGAGGACAGCGGATATGGCATATACAGGCTCGCCAAGGAATGGGATCATCCGCTGCATGAGTGATATTTCGAGGAACATGTACCCCATGCCTATGGCAGAGAAATATACGGTCACGGACAAAAGATGTCCCATGCGCACTCTTTCTTTTTTCAAAACAAGGAGCGGTAAGACTATCAGGATAATGCTGGCCAATGCAGACTGGACAAGGATCCAGGGTAGCAAATACCCGCCTTCGATGAGTATCCCCCATTTTTCCCCGACACTCTCATATGTCTCCTTCATCCTTGTCATCTTGAATGTCTGGCCGAAAAAAGGCCTGTCATCCGTTGCCGGCCTTACGTCAAATATATAGTCTCTGTAAAACTGTTCTCTGTCGCCTTCAAGTATGCTCCTGAACTCCCTGTGATAAAGGGGCTCAGAAAAACGGTTGTATTGATTGGTCTCGTCTTCAGATATTCCAGGGTACCAGACCAGGTCAAACCTCTCTTCCTCACAAAATTCCTTTACAGCCGCAGTATCGGACTCTGTTATGGCCCCGTTCTTTGCAAGTATGGTCAATACTCCCCAGCTTCTGATGGCGATGATCCTGTTTGCAGCCTTCTGTTCTGATTCCTGAATTTTATGCTTCGACAAGCTCAGCATGAACGGACTATCCGTTCGCCCTGAGCCTGTCGAAGGGCGGGTGTTATCAAGGGCTGCTACAACAGTAGACAGCAGCTTCAACTCCTGCCTTGGGGGCGGGAGTAGGTAGAGGGTTGCTGCCACGAAACCACCTTTCTTAAGGTGCCTGAAGTATCCTGAAAAGGCCTCCACTGTAAGGTTGTATTCCTCCTGAAGCCCCATTATTCCAGAGGAGGATGAGCCGAGGGTGTCGGTCAAAGGGAGTTGGATAATGTCGAATGTGCGTCCGGATTCCTTGAGGATATCCCTTCCATATCCGTGACCTATATTTATGCGATTGTAAAGATTGCCTGAGATAGCTGACAGTTCTCCTTTCATGGCGGATAGAACTATCCCCCTGGTTTCTGATCCCCACACATCTTTAGCGCCGTTTTCTAAAGCAGAAAGGGCCTCCATCCCTCCGCCGGGGTCAACGACAAAAACATCCCCTCCTCTTCTGAGGCGGTATGGAAGGGATGAAGGGAGATGGCGCAGGAAGGAGAGGTCTCCTGTAGGGTTCGTGACGGTAGAGAGACCTCCGCCGTTTAAGGTAAACCCCAACTGTTGCGGCAAAGGGTTCTGATAGGTAAGGCTGATCCCAGGGGCTGCCCTGACAGCCGGACTGTCAACTACATCCATCCTGCCTGAAGGAGAGAGAAAGGTGTCGACAACCCTTGCACCCGGGAAATTAAGAACAGATGACAGCTCCCTGTATGGCGACATCCTTATTTCAAAAAACTGGTTTGAGCCAAGTACTGCTATCAACAGGAGAGCCTTTGCTATTATTGGAATAAAAAGGCCCTTCCCTTCTAAAGTTGATGATGAAAGAAAAAGCAGGGATGCGATAAGGGAGAGAACTGCAGATACTGTTACAACACCCTCCCCGCCTGATTTTGAAAAGATATACAGGACAAATAGGCAACCAGCGCCTGCACCGGCCATATCTGCAAGGTAGAGTCTGTGAACCATGCTGCTCATGGACCTGTAGGCTACCGAGAGGATCATCCCTGAGATCACAAACGGAAGAGAGAGGATGAGATACTGGGCCAGTATCTTCAGGAACTCCCACCTGCTCCATGCGGCCTTCACAGGGTCAAAGATGATCTGGTTTGCTGCAAGAAATGAGAGGACAGCGACAATGGAAAAGAGGGCGGATAACGTAGAAAGGTGAACCGGCATTTTCTGGTCGCTGACTGCTGACCACCTACCACCAGCCACTGTCATAAAAGCCCCTCCTGCCCCTATCCCGAGGAGGGCTATGCTGATCACCATAAATGCAAGGTGATAACCCTGTGATATGGAAAATATCCTGGTCAGGCCGATTTCATAGGTAAGGGTTGAGACTGAAACAAGAGAGATCGCGAGGAAGAACCTTGCGGAACCGCGGTTCATTTTATATTACCGACTATGTAAATCATCACACCTTTGCGCACCATCATCACACCAATGGCGGCAAGGATGATGTGGGCCAGCTTTGATATGGTCCTGGTGCCTGACTTTCCAAGGATACGGTTTATCGGTTCATAGAGCCAGAATACGACCCCGGCAAAGAGTATGTTCAGGATTACAGCCGGAATGGTCGGTATTACTCCATACGCATCTGTAAGAAGTATCATGGTTGTAAGAACCGCAGGGCCAACGATTAAAGGGACTCCCAGAGGAACGGAGCCCAGACTGTCAGCGTCCACGGAACGCCACTGTCTTTCATATGTGAGGATGTCGCGCAGGGAAAGGACAAAGAGAAGGGCTCCGCCGGCAATCATGAAATCGGCGACAGTAATTCCAATAAAAGCAAATATGGCCTTGCCTGCGGCAAGAAATGCAAGGGCAACAACCATTGCAGTAACAACAGACTGCCAGATGATTTTTCGGACCTTCGAACGCTCCAATCCCTCTATAAGGCCAGCAAATATCGGTAATATGCCCAATGCATCCACTGCAATAAACAAAGGGACAAAGCAGAGCCAGAATGTAATCATATCTCCCTCGATGGACAGAGATCATACAGGACACATCCTGCATGATTCGGCTTCCTGGCCTGACAGACCTTCCTTCCGTGGAATATAAGGAGATGGGAGAGGTTCGACCACTCTTCCTTTGGTGTTATAGGCATAAGGTCCTCCTCTACCTCCACAGGGTCTTCATTCTTCGTAAGGCCAAGCCTGTAGGAGAGCCTCTTGACGTGGGTATCAACTGCAATCCCCTCGTTTATGCCATAGACGTTTGAGAGTACTATATTAGCCGTTTTCCGGGCAACACCAGGGAGGGAGGTCAGCTTATCCATGGTCTTCGGGACCTGGGAACCATATTTTTCAATAATCATCCTTGCCGAACCCTGGATGTTACTTGCCTTGTTCCTGTAGAAGTTTACCGAACTGACATCCTTTTGAAACTCATCGGGATCTGCGTCTGCATACTCTTTGACCGAACCATATTTTTTGAAGAGGGGTTCCGTTACCTTGTTTACCTGGACATCCGTGGTCTGGGCCGAGAGTATGGTGGCAACAAGGAGTTCAAACGGGGTCTTATAGATTAAGGCAACCTTATGTTCAGGATAGAGCTTCTTCAGGCGTTTCAGGATTTCGATGACTTTTTCTTTATTCTTCATATAAAGCCTCCAAATGATGAGAGTCAATCAGCCTTGCATTTTCATCATGGAAGACCGTCTGAGCTTCCTGAAAAGAGACACCGTGCTTTTTCTGATTAGCTTTGTCTTTTTCAGTGTCCCAGGAAACCTCAATTTGCTTCATGGTCATAAGTATAATTATAATTCAATTATTTTTCAACAGGAAGTTGTATGTTTTCTCCTTTTTAAATTGCCTGATGTTTACCTTTGTTCATTCTTCAATCATCTTGCCGATAAAAACCATTCGCCGTCAGTGGCTCATAAACCGCCAATCCACAAAGACAGCACTGCAAACAGCCTCAGTCAATGCCTTTGCAATAGCAACTTTATTTTGCTATACTCCGTTCAACAGCATAATAGGACGATAATATGGCTAAGGCTGCAATTAAGGTAAAGAGGATTTCAATTGATAAGTTTATTGAGGGCGCCTAACAGGTTCAATCCCTGCATAGCCCACTAAGATAAGCTTTAACCAGGGCACGAGAAGTGCCCTTATTTGTTTTTATAAAGGGAACATGGATAAACGAATCATAACTCTGATCACAGATTTCGGCATGAGAGACGGATACGTCGGCGTCATGAAGGGCGTCATCGCGGGAATAAACCCCGATGCCTCTGTTATTGATATAAGCCATCAGGTCGCCCCCCAGGATATATCTGAGGCAGCTGCAATCCTCAAGGACTCATACCGTTACTTCTCGAAGGGAGCTATCCACCTCGTTATAGTCGATCCAGGCGTTGGTGGCGGCAGGCGGCCAATCATTGTCGAAACACCTGACTACACCTTTGTCGGCCCTGATAACGGCGTATTCACACCGATATACGAATCGGGCGAGGTGCTGAGGGTAATAGAAATATCCAACAGAGAGATGCTCCTACCTTACATCAGCAGTACATTTCACGGAAGAGATATATTTGCCCCGGCAGCTGCTCATCTCTCAAAGGGCCTGCCTGCATCAATCTTCGGCCCTGAAATAACCGACTACGTCAGTATAAAAGTTCCTTTTCCTGAGATTAAGGGGGACATCATGGCAGGAGAGGTCGCCTATATCGACAACTTCGGCAACCTTATCACAAATATCGATATAGGTACTCTTCGTAACTTTTCTGAAGGTGAAAATTTCGATGTAGAAATAAAGGGTAAAACCGTCCACGGACTTAAAAAAACCTATGCAGAGAGTGCAGGAGGAGAACTGCTTGCACTCATAGGAAGCTCCAACAGGCTTGAAATTGCGGTAAATCAGGGAAACGCCGGAGATTTTCTAAAAGCTGAAAAAGGCGCTATAGTCAAGGTGAGGAAAGGCGGAGGGAGACATCTCAAATATAAATTGAACCTCTTCCTCTTCATAGCCACTGTATTTACAACCCTCTTTGCAGGAGCCCTTCAGCAGGGGGTAAATCCTGTTGTCACACCTTGGAAGATATACAAAGGGTTCCCGTTCTCGTTTACCCTCCTCTCTATCCTCCTTATACACGAACTCGGCCATTTTTTTACGTCCAGATGGCACAAGATACAAGCAACTCTTCCTTACTTTATTCCCGCTCCATCATTTATCGGCACATTCGGAGCCGTCATATCGATGAAAGAACTCCCACGGAGCAGGTCTGCTCTAATGGATATAGGGGTGTCAGGCCCTCTTGCTGGATTTGTCGTTGCTGTGGCCGCTTATATCCTTGGGCTATATCTGCCGAGCGGACAATCAACTCTTACTCTGTCACCTGCAGGAGAGTCCATATTGAGCAAGGCTCTTATATGGCTCATAAGAGGGGATGTCCCTGAGCATGCAAGCATACTTATACATCCGATAGGTTTTGCCGGCTGGCTGGGCCTCTTTGTCACATCTCTCAACCTCCTACCCATAGGTCAGCTTGACGGGGGACATGTTTCTTATGCCCTGCTCGGCGATAAGCAGAGATTCCTGGCAGGGTTCACTGTTTTCATCCTTATATTTCTTGGTTTATTTGTCTGGCAGGGGTGGCTGTTCTGGGCGCTTCTGACGCTTATAATAGGGATAAGACACCCGAAGCCCATAGACCCATATACTCCTCTTGATGCCGGAAGAAAGACCCTCGGTCTTGTTGCCTTGATCATCTTTATCATCACCTTCATGCCCACCCCCTTTGCCTCTTAAAAAAAAATATTACGTACCATTACTTTTTACTTGACTTTGCCAGTATAGGTATAGTATAAATCACCCAAATCAGGCAACCGGTACTCATAATAATCAATTAAAACATATGGTTACCGGCCTGGATTTAGAGCCCGCAAATCCACTGGAATCAAGCACTTGCGAGCTTCACTCATAGACAAGATTATCTAAAGGGTTTAATAGAGTTCAACCGTATAAAACACCTTAAGTAAAACAGTTAATGGCCATCTCTGATACAGGAGGTGATAAACAAAGGTTTTTCTGGGGGGGGACTTAGGTCAAGTTAGTCACGCGGTAATTTCAAAGCCCTTAGGGGCAAAAAAACAAACCAAGGAGGATAACAAATGACAAAAGCAGAATTAGTATCCACTATCGCAAAGGATGCAGCCATTCCAAAGGCTGCAGCAGAGAAGGCACTTAATTCCTTTACAGCCAACGTGACCAAGTCTCTCAAGAAGGGAATAAAGGTTACCCTCGTAGGATTCGGGACATTCACCGTTTCCAAGAGAGCTGCCAGGAAGGGAAGAAACCCTCAGACCGGCAAGACCATCAGCATCCCTGCAACAAAGGTTCCTAAGTTCAGGGCTGGCAAGGCTCTTAAAGACGCTGTAAAGAAGTAAGGTTAAGCAGTAATAAGCCTCCCCACGCCCGGTCCGCTTTGCGGACCGGGCTTTTTTTATTGCTCATCCGCTATTGACATCGGACCTCAGTTTGTGATCAGAAGAGGTAAGTCAGACTTATGCCTACTAAGTGGATCCTCGAATCATATCTTCCATTGGCGCTGGTGGCGCCGATGGTGTTGTTTTTCTCGCGGCTTTCCAGCATCTGGTAGGCGTACGCCAGATCGATCTTCATTCGATGGGATTTTAGCCCAGTGCCGATAGTAAAGATATGGGTGTTGGAATCCGGGATGGAGGGCTCAAAGGTCTTATCAGGCACAGGGTTCCCTCCGTAAAGGTAGCCGGCCCGGAGGGAAACTGCATCGTTTAACTGGTACTGGGCGCCTACATTCCCAGTCCAGGTATCCCTCCAATCCTTTTCATATGCCACCGTCGTGTTGCCTGCAATCGGCTGTTCGAAATCGAATTTCAACTCATCATAAGATGACCAACCTTCCCACCGCACCCCGGCTTCGATTATCAAGGCTTCAAACCCTTTGTAACTAATCCCTGCGTGAACCTGCTGAGGAAGGGTGATGTCCGTTTCTCCTGCTGTATTCGGGAATGGGAGTGGAAAGGGCGCAGGGGGCAGATTAAAGGTGGCATCGCCAGCGATATCAACGGGAACCTCGCTTCTGTATGAGGCGCCCAAAGAGGTATATTCGTTGATGTCATAGAGGACTCCAAGATTATATCCGACCCCTCTCCCATCACCGCTGAACTTCTGGCCTGCATCAGGGAGTCCAAGAGACGAAAGGTTTATCTTTCTCTCCAGGGTTGCGTCCAGCAGGATAAAATCAACGCCTGCCGCCACTGAGAGATTGGACATTATCTGATAAGAGATTGCCGGATTGAAATTAAAGGTCTTCATCTCCGATCTGGTGGATATATATCTTCCTTCCCAGTCCTCGCCCCAGTCCGTTCCCAGACCAAAGGGGCTGAAAACCCCCAGGCCTGCGCTGACCTTATCGTCGAACCTATGGGAGATATAAAATGTAGATGGATAGAAAACCGAATACTCTGTTTCATATTCCGTACCGGAGAGATCGCTTTTGAATTTGCGGGATGGGAAGATCAGGGTTGTTCCAACCTCTACCTGAGTCCCTTCGAGTTTATTGAGCAGTGCCGGATTAAAGAATATGGCGGCAGGCCCATCCGTATGGGCAATCATGGCATTCCCCTGGCCCAATGCGGACGCATCCTGGGTGTATACGGCGAATCCGGAACCGAAACTGTCTGTGGTGTGGAAGCAAAGTGCCGATGCAAGGAGAACAGCAGAGATATGCTGGCTGGTCTTTAGGTTCATGATAACTCCGGCTGCAGAGATGCCACCATGAAACCATATAGCTCCTGATGTTGTCAAGTTGAATGATAACCGGCATAGTAGGAGGTTTTTGCAAGGGAATACTGACACTTTTCGAACTTGGAAGAAAACGTAATTTGACATTGAGTAAAGGACAGCTTCGTGATATAAGGTCTCTTCTTTTTTGATAAAATGCTATCCTGGGAGTAGGCAATGGAAAAAGGTAATTATCTTATGGAAAGCGACGAAGAGGCCCTGCGGTTAGATTTAAAAACAGACGTAAAGGCTGTAGAGAGACAGGCCATCTGGGCAGGGATAAGGCCTGGGATGAGGGTTGCGGATGCCGGCTGTGGACCAGGCAAGACTACTTATATCCTGCACAAATTGACTCAACCCGGTGGCATGACAGTTGGGTTAGATATATCGGAAGAGAGAATTAGCTATGCACATGAGCATTACAAAACGGAAGGAATAGAGTTTAGGTGTCATGATATAAGGGACCCTCTCGATGATTTGGGGATGTTCGACTTCATCTGGATTCGCTTTGTATTGGAATATTATCGCTCAGACAGCTTTGATATAATAAAGAATATATCAAAGATCCTAAAGCCCGGCGGGATTCTATGTTTAATAGATCTTGACTATAACTGTTTAAACCATTTTGGCTTGTCTCTGAGACTGGAAAGGACTGTTTCCGGCATAATGAAACAGCTGGAAGAAAAGGCTAATTTCGACCCATATGTGGGTCGGAAGCTTTACTCTTATCTGTATGACCTCGGATTTCAGGATATTGGCGTTGACGTTACCGCTCATCACATCATATTCGGAGAATTGAAGGATAGTGATGCATTCAACTGGTTAAAGAAGGTAGAGGTGGCGCCAAAGAAGATAGGATTTCAGTTTGAGGAGTACGAAGGGGGGTATGAGGAGTTCCAGAAGGAATTCGAGGAGTCCTTTAGAAACCCGAGGAGGTTTACCTATACGCCTCTGATTTTGTGCAGAGGCCGTAAACCGCTGTAACAGTTATTTGCCTCTTTTCTTATAGTAAGAGGCAAAGGCCTCTACAATCCTACTGTCAAAGGATGAACCTACCTTATCAAAGAGGAGTCCAAAGGCATCTTCCAGCACCATCGGTTCCCTGTAATGACGTTTTGCAGTAATTGCCTCAAAAAAATCTGCTACAGAGATTATCTTGGCGCCCAGTGGAATATCCTCTTCCTTGAGACCCCTCGGGTAACCACTTCCATCTAACTTCTCATGGTGACTGCGCGTGATCTCAGGAATCTCGCGGTAAATCCCTTTAAAATCCATCCTATCCAGTATCTTTTTTGTCTTATCCGCATGGGTCCGTATTATATCCATCTCATCCGGTGTAAGGCTACCAGGCTTCTTTAGAATATTGTCATCGATCCCTATCTTGCCGTAATCATGGATCAATGCCGCTACCTGCAGCATCTCGGTGTAATCTGCAGGGAGTTCCATCTCTTTACATATCCCCACGACGTATTCTGCTACCTTTTCAGAATGACCGGCTGTCAATGGGTCCCTCGCATCTATGCTTGCGGCTAATACCTGAATGACGGACTTAAATTGATTAATCGCACCATCAATCAACCTTGCATTATGGATAGATATCCCTATTTCAGGAGTGATCCCCATAAGCAGATTAATATCACTCTGGCCCAATGGCCTTTTTTTCTTTATGTTATCAACTACGAGGACCCCCAATGATTCTCCTTCATAAACTATAGGGCAGCAGATGAAGGATTTGGCGCCCATCCGCTTGGCAAACTCAATGCTATGGCGTGTAAGGGTTCCTTCTATATCTTCAACATCTCCAATCATAACAGGTCTTTGTTCACGAAAAGAGATGATAAATGCACCTTTTGATGCCGGGTTGTCTAAATGGAATTCCGATGTTTTCAAAACAGTGAACTGCTCGTAGGTATAGCCAAATCCGGCCTGATAACTCAACCTCGTCTTTTGCTGGTCTGCCAAAAAAACCATGCCTCTGTCATAATCCAGCCTGTTCTCAAGGATATGCACCACCTCCTCAAGAATATTATTTATGTCAATCTGCTTGCTTAGGGCCTGGCCTACCTCGTTTATCGTCAGGATGTTGTTATAATTCAGATTTATCTGATCCAAGAGCTTGTCGCCTGTCCCCTTGAGGTTCTCTAATGCCGCCCTCAATTCCAGTCCTTCGATATTTGCGGCATACCAGTTAAGAAAGAGGATTGCTGAAAGTGACACTGGCAAAATTGTAGTAAATGTAAGGTGCGGTTCTAATAAAACACCACTGATGAGAAGCGGGAAAAAAAGAAGGGCTGCTATCCTTCCCATCCTTTTCCAATATATTGCCCTGGATTCTTCCCATGAAACGATATATCGGCAGACATTTCCCCCTCTAAAAATACACTCAGGATGTTCCATTTTTGGAGGATTGTAACCAAATATCGTTGCGGTGGCTTCAATGTATCCCGCTCTATTTTCACACTGAAAGAGCTCCTCCTTTACCCCCTCGTTTGGTGTAACGGTGATCTCTGCCTTGTTAGGCGCAAGGAGCCTTGATTCATAACGGGAAGATCTGGTGAAATTTGAAGCAATTTTCCCAACTATCTCGTAAGCCTTTGCTGGTCCCACAAGCCCGAGTACATACGGTCTCATAATACCTAAGCAATCGGGTGATGCTGTGTACCTGCCTGCCTCCCTGGCAATTCCTTCATTCCCAGACAATTTCTTAAGTCTCTCTTGAAACAGGTTGACCTGTTCCTGCGTGAACCAGTGACCTTCATCTTCTACCTGATAAGGCTCCATTTTGGAGTAGCTCAGCAATTCACTTATATTGATGTAGCTGTATCTACTTCTGATGAGTTTTATATAGGTATTAATTATCCTGCTGTTGTAGAGGGGAAGATTGTTTGGAGTTGATTGAGTCATTTGGTTATACCTGCCTGGCTAAGAGACTGGGGATCTTTAGGTTGTCTTCCCCGGCCGAATAGATTTTCTGTATATTTTAAGGAACTGTCTAAATACTGAGTGCTTAACACCCACAAGTTGTAAACTTTATCATACGGGATCGACCGGTCTTCAGCATACCTTAAAGGATACAGCAGTACATGTATTTCCTCTTGCTCATAATACCTGTATAGAAGAGACAGGCATAAATAAAAGATCTCTTTGGGCAGATCATCCGAATCGATAACCAAGGCATGGATGCAGTTAGTCAGGTCAGAGAGGTTAAGGCCTATATCGGAAATATTTACCATGAATATCGCTTTAACGCTTCCTTTTTTTTTCAATGAAAAGAGGTGCCTTTTTCTTTTTAACCCAAGCCTGAGATATTCTTTATCCAGGTCATACGATCTTGTGCCCGGTTCCAGGTCCAATGCGTCAAGCATAAGGCCTCCTGACTCATGCTCATAAAAGTTTTTCAGTTCAAAAAAGTCTTCCGGTTCAGGTTCGGTCAATGTCCATGAATCCGGAAGGCCCTTTTCCATCTGGCATTTTTGATGGATAAGATAAGCAACCTGATCAATGGAACAGACCTTAGGGTCTTTTGCGTATCTTTCAAATCCTCCGAATACACGATTTGGAAACTTATTTTCCGTCCTGAAATAGCCGATAACAAAATTCATACGGTCCGGATATTGGGTATAAAAATCATTGACATAATGCACGATTTGCCTTAACACCTCAATCCCTGCACCTAAATCACCATATTTCTTTGCGGCGTGGTGATGAATCAGCCACGAATTTTCATAGAAGCGGAGCATCGACATATGACCGTAAATCTGGCCCTTTTCCTGATAAACAAGGTGCCTTGCTATGTCAGAGTCCTGCAAATAAAGCTTCTCAAAATTTCCCTTGAACTTTTCCTTAGCGCCCAGAATCGAGGCATACTTTTTAGGATAGATAAATCCGGTTTCAAAGAGGAAGCTCCATAGGGAGTCCATATCCACCCTGTTGCACAGGTAAGAGCGCTCATCCCTTGCCTTGTGCAGGACTGCCGAAAGTCTTGTATGGTCACTGATTACCATGACCAGGATGACGAAGCCGCATTTGACACAGTCTTTCCCCATTCTGTCTTTGAAGGCATTTCTGTATAAGACCTGGGTCTTGCATTTAATCTTAAAGCTGTCAGCAAAAACTATTTCCAGTTCAGGCACTATCATCCCGACTAAAAGAACGGAGCTATCCTCGTTTTCCTCAACAGAAAAGCCCGAAGACGACAGATCTTCAACCTTTAAAGTGATTGTCCTGCCTGTAAAGGGATGCCTGAAGATTATGCTCGGGGATGGTGATATCCTCTGCCTCAGGGTACGGTATTCCCTGGGCATGAACCTTTGTCCCTGATTGTTAAGAGGCTCCAGGACAAGGTTACCCCTGGCAGAAAAGGACTGTCTTATAATCCTGCAATACCCTGAATACAGGATATCATCTTCATTCCTTAATATGACATTCAGCGGAAACTTGGTGTTAACCCACTGTAACGACTGACGAGACTGTGCCGAAACATCAACGCGGAAGGAGATGACGTTAAAGTCCTTCAGGGTTCCTCCAAGCATCACTCCGTTCTGGGTAAGTTCCGCGCTGACCATTTCGCATGGATGGCGCCTTATCTTTCGGAATCCCACTTCATAACAGGTTTCCGGCAGTATGAAACTTATCTCATCTTCGCTAGCGGACCTCATCTCAGGCCTTGCCAGAATCAACTTCAGTCCGTCGGATATGAGCAGGTATTGGAACTGGTAGGATGCGAGGTTTACGACAGGCGGCGCTGTCTCTAACCATTCGCAATCCAGACTATTTTCAATGATGCGCATGGGTCTTACGTCAAAGGAAATGACTTTATCGTATTTACTGTGCTTAAAGGTTAAAAGGATGGTTCCATCCTGGAAATTTATATAATTCAAAGTGTTTATCAGATGTTTCCTGGATACGCTACTCTCCTCAGATATCTGGGCTTCTAATTCAGAATTGTAGAATAGTCGGGGGAATCTGTGGATATTATCTCCGACTTGGGAGGATTGAAATCGTTCTTCCGGTTCAGGAATGCTCGCAGAAATTCGCAGGCCCGCATCATGCTTGTGCATACTACAATCTCTCCAGCATTGGTTAATGAAAAATATAGAATACGTTTGATTGCAGATTGGAAGTATACCATACCTGTGCCCAATAATCATCGATAAAGAAATACAAATAACCAAATCCTTGACTTTTGCGCCTAAAGCTATTAAATAAGACTTCAGAGGCCGCCATGAATCTTCGTAAAATCTTTACCCCTTCCTGTTTTAAGATAGCCGTTTCAATAACTGCTGTCATTACGGTTGTCTACCTTTTATCTCCCACCTTTATAGAACTTGTTGAATTGAAGGCCCTGGACGTCAGGTTTAAGGCCAGACCAAAAGTTAAGGCTGGGGATGAGGTTGTCATCCTTACAATTGACGAAAAAAGTCTGAAGGAACTTGGCAGATGGCCGTGGCCAAGGAGTGTTATGGCAAGGCTCATAGACTCTCTAACTGCCTATGATGTCAAGGTCATGGGCCTGGATATCGTTTTTGCGGAGAAGAGTCAAGACAAGCTTGAAGATGTCGCCCTGGCAAGTGCTGTAGAGCGGTCAGGGAGGGTAACACTGGGATATTACTTCTCATTTGGACAGGAGATACCTGGGGCCGAAGGAAGGGAATTGGAAAGCTTTTACGACGTCAAGACCATGGGGGAGAATGCGGACATTATTACAGCTGACGGGGTTGTGGGTAATATTGAAAGAATAGGAAAGGGAGCTGCCGGTTTCGGCTATTTCAATATCGTCCCCGACATAGACGGAGGCGTCAGGTGGGATCCCCTGGCAATAAAACATAAAGACAGATACTATCCCCCTCTTGCCCTTCAGGCCCTTAGATTTTACCTTGGGAACCCTCCACTATCCCTTACCCTTACCGATTACGGTGTTGCCAGGCTGAGGCTCGGCGACATTTCTATCCCAGTTGACGAAGATGGAAGGATGACTGTAAACTATTACGGGGGCCAGAAGACCTTTCCTCATTATTCCATTTCTGACGCCATCGCTAACCGAATCCCAAGGGAAAAACTGAAAGACAGGATAGTCCTTATAGGCTCTACTGCGACAGGCATCTACGACATGCGTGTCACTCCATTTGAGCCGACCTACCCCGGGGTGGAGATACATGCAACGGTCATAGACAATATCCTTCATCAGAGGTTCATCACAAGACCGCAGTGGCTCGCCATTTTAGACATCTTTGCAATTATCGTAGTAGGTATCACCCTTGGCCTCGTTATACCGAGGCTTTCCGCTTGGCTCGGTTTCGTCTTCGCGATATCTATCCTCGCCTCATACCTTTTGCTTAATTTATACATATTTTCCAGCAATGGGCTCTGGATAAACGTAGTATATCCGGCCATGACAGTTGTTCTTACATATCCGGGAATAATCCTCTACAGATACATAACAGAGGAAAAGGAAAAGAAGTGGATAAAGGGTGCCTTCCAGTATTACATCACAGCCTCAGTGATGGAGGAGATTTTAAAAAGACCCGACATGCTCAAGCTTGGCGGAGAAGAAAGGGAGCTTACAGTCCTCTTTTCCGACATCCGTGGGTTTACAACCATATCGGAGAACCTATCACCAGAAAGGCTGGTCTCCCTGCTGAACGAGTACCTTACTGCCATGACAGATATAGTGTTTGAACACAAAGGGTATCTGGATAAATATATCGGGGATGCAATAATGGTTGTATACGGCGCGCCTGTCCCGCAGAATGATCACCAGGCGCAGGCGTGCATCACTGCGATCGAGATGATGGCAGAGCTTAAAAAGCTACAGCAGAAATGGGAGAAGGACGGGATGCCTCTGATTGATATAGGGATCGGCATAAATACTGGACCTATGGTTATCGGGAATATGGGGTCAAAGAGGAGATTTAACTACACAGTGATGGGTGACAGCGTTAACCTGGCATCAAGGCTGGAAGGGTTGAATAAAAACTACGGCACCCACATCATTATCAGCGAAAAGGTATATGAAAATATAAAGAACGAATTCCTTTGCAGGGAATTGGATATGGTAAAGGTCAAAGGTAAAATGGAACCTTCAAGGGTATATGAGCTTATAGGCAGGATCGAGGATACGAAAGACCTCCTGAAGATGGTAGAGGGTTTCAATAAGGGGTTGGAATATTATAGAAGAAGCAAATTGGAAAATGCAGTCAGGGAGTTTGAGATGGTGCTGGCTCTCAAGCCAGGAGACATACCTTCTGAGATCTATATAAAAAGAAGCCAATATCTCATGAACGGACTAAAACCCGATTGGGAGGAGACAATATAAAAAGGAGCCCTGAAAGATCTTTTCAGGGCCTTTCTACTATTATTAAGCAACAGTCAGCTTACTTACTTCTTGCTGTCAGAACCCATCCCTTTCATATCGCAGGGCTTCTTACCTTTCATATCACAGGGTTTCTTTCCTTTCTTCTCGCAAACCATCTTTCCGCCTTTTTCTCCGCAGTCATGATGTTCGCCTTCGCAGCAGTCGTCGTGAGATTCAAGATAGACATTTTTCTGCTCCGCATCAAGGAGAGATAGTATCCTCACTTTGCAGTCCATTTTTGTCTTCATAGCCTTCTTAACCTGGTCGGCTATCTCATCCACCTTGGCGTCAACAGCGGCCTTATCAATTGAATCCTTTCTAAGGAGGGCATTAAGGTCAATCCTTGCAGCCTTGATATCAGCCATAGTCTTGATCCTGGACTTCTTGCATTCGTCCTGGATATCTTCTATCTTTGCCTTCTGCTCTTTTGAAAGCTTCAGGTTCAAGGGAAGACCGGCATAGCATGACTTATCCTTCTTATCGCAGGCCTTCGCAGAGACATAACTTAACCCTGCAAAGGCAGCTATTACAAACAACGCAACAAACATTTTCTTTTTCATCTTTCCTCCCTTTATGGTAGGGCCAACTCCATGTGGTTACCCAAATAGGGCAGGCACATAGGCCTGCCCCTACAAGTTGTTTACGCCGATATTACCCCTTTTATCTCTGGCACCCTCTCCCTTATGGCCCTTTCAACTCCCATCTGAAGAGTTATCGTGGAGCTCGGGCATCCTGAACAGGCGCCTCTGAGCCTTACCTTAACATAACCATCCTCCATTCCGAGGTAATCTATATCGCCCCCGTCTGCCTGGAGCGCAGGCCTTATCTCGTTCAGGGCCTCTTTTATCTGTTCCTCCATCTCTGCTTCTGACATCAAATCACCTCCCTTTTATTATTGACACTGATTCACACAGATAAAAAATATGATGGGCACAGATAATAATAAGATGTATTCAGTGTCAATCATATAAAATCAGTGTATATCTGTGTCAAAATTGTATTAATAATACCATCTGCTAAATCAAAACCGTATGATTCAAATCATCACGGCAGCCCTACTGCCCTCTCAAGCTTTGCCCTTGCAATAGCAACATCGTATCTTGCGTTGACAAGGTCTGTCTCTGCCCTTATATGGGATGACTGCGCATCTGTGACTTCTATAATAGTTCCCACACCGGCATCATATCTACCATTGGCAATATCAAGGTTCTCCTTCGACTTGTTAAGTCCGCTCTCTGCAAGGCTTATCAATGCCTCTGCATTTTGCAGCTCCAGGTATGCCTGGGTCACCTCAAGAGAGACATTGTTGGATATGGCCTCTTTCTGCGCATTCAGAGATTCTATCACTGCGACAGACTCTGAAACCTTCCTCTGTGTAACAAAGCCTTCAAAGATAGGGATATTGAGTGAAAGCCCCACATTCCACCTCTTGTTTTTCTCCTGAAACAGGTCTTCACCCTGACTTGCGGGATTCTGGTCATAATAGCCGTAAGAACCGCTGGCGTTGAGGTTCGGATAGTACCCGCCCCTTGCTGCCTTTAAGGTTGCTTCTCCTCCCTTTATCCTCGCATCTATATTTTGTATCTCCGGCCTTCTTTTTAGGGCCTCACTTAAGACCTGTTCAAGGTTAACTCCATGGGGAGCCGATGGGAGAGAGACAGATATCTCCAGATCTAAACTCTGGTCAAGCCCAATTCGCGTCTTTAAGGACGCCAGGGCCGTGTTAAACGCATTTCGCGCCCTTATAAGTTCAAGCCTGGCTTGATTCAGCTCAACCTCCGCATTGGTGACGTCAAACTTTGCCTTTGCCCCTGCCTCATAAAACCCCTTAGCCTGCCTGAGATGGGCTTCCGCTTGGACAACAGACGCTTCCTGCACCTTCATGAATCCTGTGGCCTTGAAGACGCTGTAATAGGATTCCTTTACGTTATACACAATCTCTACCTTTGTCTTTGAGAGGTCCCACTCCCTCGCAGCTACCGTTGACCTGGCTGCATCAACGCTGCCACCCGTCCTGCCGAAGTCGTATATCTTCTGGTCGACCTTAAAAACGGTCTGGTAGGTCTCAGTTTCTCCGGCTATAAAAGTAAGGGACTTTGCCTCAGACCTCGCATATGACGCATCTATGCTCGCCTTTGGGTAATAAGCAGATCTGGACTCTTTATACTGTTCGTCGGCAACAACAATCTCCTTCTGTGACGCCCTCAACGATGGATGTTTTTCCAGGGCTATCGCTATACACTCATCCAGGGAGAGAGGCTTCCTATCTTCAGCAAACCCCTGGGAGACATAAAGCGAAATAATAAAAACGGGAACAAATATAGTCTTGGCAAGTGAGGAACGCATTGTAAAAAACCTCCTCCAGTTTATATTTATCAGATCATCAAAAAGTGAATATACCACAGGCGTTATCAAAAGTGTAATCAACAGAGAAAGGGTCTGCCCTCCAACCATCACCATGGCCATAGAGGCCCTTGAAGCACTTCCATCCCCTTTGCCCAGGGCTATAGGGAGCATACCGAAAACGATAGATATGGTCGTCATCAGGATAGGCCTGAGCCTCACATGGTTGGCCCTTATTATCGCCTCGTCCCTCGGGACACCCTGCTCCCTTAACGTATTGGTGTAATCCACCTGGAGGATCGAGTTCTTCTTTATTATCCCGAAGAGCATCAGTACGCCTATCATGCTGTATACATTCAGGGTCTTTCCGGTAGCAAGAAGGGCAAAGAGACCGAACGGAAGGGATATGGGAAGGCACGCCATGATGGTAAAGGGATGGACAAAGGAGTTGAACTGGGAGGCAAGTACCATGTAAATAAATATCATGCTGAGTATGGTGGCCATAGTGAAGCCCAGCATAGCCTGGTTCATCGTCTTTGCCCTTCCTATAAATACGGTGGAGTAATCCTGGGGAAGGTTCATTGTATCTATCTTTTTCTGAAGCTTTGTCACAGCCTCCCCAAGGGCCATCCCCTCCAGGTTTGACATGATGGTAACCTGCTTCTCCCTGTCCTGCCTGTCTATCTGGGCTGGAGACTTTTCCTCCTCAAGCTTTACAAAATTGTCAAGCCTCACAGGCGTACCCCTCAATGAAGATACAGTAAGCCTCGATACCACGCCAGGGTCCTTCCTGTAATCATCCATAAGCCTGACTGTAACAGGGTATTGCTCGTCCCCTTCCTTAAACTTGGTTACCTCTTCTCCTCCAACCATGGTTCTGAGGCTTGAAGATAGAGAGTCTATTGTCACTCCAAGCTCCGATGCCCTGTCCCTGTCTATCTCCACCCTCACCTCCGGCTTCCTGACAGCCAGGGAGGTATCCACATCAACCATGCCGGGGACGGTTCTGGCATAGTCAACTATATCCTTTGCATAGATATCGAGCTGTTTCAGGTCAGGTCCTCTCAAGACGAGGTTTACAGGGGTCTGCCTGAAACCTCCGCCGCTTATCATGCCGATGTTCTGGACGCTCACCCTGAGCTCAGGGTACTTCTTAAGGAGCTTTCTCGCCTCCTTCATAGAATCCTGCTGGGAAATTTTTCTCTCATTCAGAGGGACCATGGCCAGGTATATGGCCGCATTGGTTACGGATGCCGTCTCCCCTGCCCCAATGGTTGTAAATGCATGGGCAACACCAGGGAGCTTGCGCACCTCATCCTCTATGCCCCGGAGTATCCGGTCGGTCTTCTCAAGGGATGAGCCTTCAGGTGTCTCTATAACTATCTCAAACTCGCTCTGGTCGTCATCTACAACAAGCTCCTTGCCAACCCTTGGAAATATATAGAAGACTGTCGAGAATATAACAACGCCCAGAATCACCATGACAAGACGGTGACTGATGGACCATTTGAGCATCACACCATACCAGCGGTCTATAGCTGAGTAAAATATTGACTCCTTTGAGACCTTGTGCCCGCCTGCCTTTAAAAACCTGGATGCAAGCATCGGAGTAAGGGAAAATGCTATCAAAAGGGATATCATTATGGCAAAGGTGGCGGTGATGCCGAAGGAAAAGAAAAACCTTCCCGGCAGACCAGGCATGAAAGCAACAGGGAGGAAGATGACCACAAGGGAAAGGGTAGTAGCCATGACAGCCATCCCTATCTCGGATGTTGCAGCCTTTGCGGCCTCCATTGGAGAATAACCTTTTTCCTCTATATACCTGAATATGTTTTCAATAACTATGATGGCGTCGTCAATGACGATACCTGTGCATATGGCCAGGGCCAGCATCGTCATGTTGTTAAGGGTGAAGCCAAGAAACTTTATGACCGTGAATGTTGCGATTATGGATGCAGGTATGGATATGGCCGCGATAATGGTGCTCCTCCAGTTCCTCATGAAGACAAGAACCACGATGCTTGCCAGGAGGCCGCCAAGGATCAGGTGGTCCATCACCTCGTTATAAGATTTCTGGATGAACCTGGAGCGGTCCCTGACCACCTCCATCTTTATATCTGAGGGGAGGGTCTCCTTCAGGACATCCATCTTTTTCTTGATAGTATTAATGACCTTCACCGTATTGGTGCCTGACTGCCTCCTTACAAGTAGGGATACGGCGTTTTCACCATCTAACCTCGATATGGTCCTTGGCTCCTCAAAGGTATCTTCCACCTTCCCTACATCTGAAAGCCTTATCGGGACTCCGCTTACATTGGCGACTATTACATCATTGAAATCCTCCACGGTATTAATCCTTCCCATGGTCCTCAAGACCATCTCCCTTTCACCGTGGGTTATCCTTCCGCCCGGTACCTCGACATTCTGCGCCCCTATAGCCCTGGCAACCTGATCAATTCCAAGACCATATGCATTGAGCCTGTTTATATCAACTGTTACCTGTATCTCCCTCTCCCTTCCACCAACCATAGTAATGGAACCAACGCCGTTAACGGTCTCAAGGGACTCCTTTATCTTTTTCTTTGCAAGTTCAGTCACTTCCCTGGCAGAGCGATTCCCTGAGACAACTATGGCCATGACCGGGGCTGCATCAGGATCCATCTTCTGAATTACAGGTGAATCTGTATCTTTAGGGAACTGGGACACAATGGTTGCCACCCTCTCCCTCACCTCCTGGGCTGCTACATCAATATCCTTCTCAAGGAGGAACGTCACGAAGACATGGGAAACCCCTTCTACGGTTGTAGACCTGAGTTCATCAATGCCGCTTATGGTGTTTACAACCTCCTCCACCGGCTTGGTTATCTGGGTCTCTATCTCTTCAGGGGATGCACCTTTCAGGGAGGTTGTTATTGTCACAGTAGGGAAGTCCACCTTCGGATATGTATCCAGCCCGAGGGTGAAATAAGACATCAGTCCAACAACCACCAGGAATGCTATCATCATAGTGGCAAAGACTGGATATTTTACGCTTATGTCTGCTAATTTCATCTTTTTACCTCTACCTTGATCCCTGTTGAAATCTTGTTCAGGGAAGAGGTAGCAATAACCTCACCTTCCTTCACGCCCTCGGTTATCTCAAGCAGATTCTCTATCCTCTCTCCAACCTTGACGATCCTCTCGGAGGCTTCGCCGTTTTCTATGACAAACACCTTCTTTATACCGGCAAAGGCGATAAGGGCCTCTTCTGGCACAAACACCGCCTTATCAGCACTCTTTGTTACCACCTTTCCTTTGGCAAAAAATCCAGGTTTCAATATCCCATCTTTATTCGGGAATGCAACCTCTATGGGGAGGGCCCTTGTCTTAGGATCGAGAGAGGGACTAACTCTCACCAGCGACCCTTCAAAAACATTCCCAGGATATGCCTCGACTTTAACGAATACCTTCATCCCCTTACGAACAGCTCCAGCTGACCTTTCCGGGACAGACGCCTTGAGTTTGAGAGGAGACGGGGCCACAATGGATGCCACAGAAACCTTATCATCAACATAGTCACCGACATTTACAAACCTCTCCTTTATGACCCCTGCGAATGGGGCAACTATATCTGTATCTCTTTGCCTCTTTGTCGCCATTTTAAGTGCGGCCTGCCTCTCCTTTACTGTTGCCTCCAGCCCATTAAGCGATTCTCTGGCCTCATCGCTCTCCCTCTCGGATATCAACCCTTTTTTGAAAAGCCCATCCGCTCTATCCCTATTCAGTCTTGCCAGTTGGTACTTTGACCGGGCCTCCTTAAGGGCCTGAGTTGCCTGCTCATGCGATATCTTGTACTCCTCGGAATCAAGCCTGGCGATTAACTCCCCTTTTTTTACGGCATCTCCAAGGTTTGTATATATTTCCAGTACCTTTCCCTTTACCTCGGCCTTAACAACGGCCTCCGCTTCAGCCTGGAGTTCTCCGACAAACAACACAGACCTTTCCACCGGCCTCAACTCTGCCTTTGCCGTGGTAATAAGGACACCTTTCCTTTCTTCCTGTTTAACCTCTTTCGGCGTTTCGGAATATCCACAAATGGCAGGGATCAACAAAATATACGCTATTATTACGGCCCTGATTTTAAACATTAATAACTCCTCCTTGTATTTGTCCCAATACGTTGCCCAGAGATCTCCTCAGGTTCGTCTTCAGCAATTTAACCTCATTTGTAGTAAATCCCTTTGTTGCCGCCGCATTTAAATCCATCGCAGTCTTGCGAAGGGGTTCCTTGAGGCCCGTTCCTTTTTCAGTAAGTAGTGCCTTCACAATCCTCCTGTCATTTTTATCCTTTGCCTTTCGGATAAATCCCTTTTTTTCCAGGCGGCTGGCGATCCCGGTAATGGTGGGCTTATCGCAGTAAAGGCTATTGCCTATATTGCTCAGAGACTGTCCGTCTTCTTCAAAAAGCCTCAAAAGGAATCCATATTGAGGAGCTGTAAGGCCATACTCCTCCAACCTCTTCTCAAAGGTCCGCCTCATGGCAGTAGCAAGCCTGTTCACAAGGAACCCAAAACTATCATCAATCTTATAGTCATCCATGGATAATAATAGTTAGCACACTAACTATTATATGTCAACATTTCAGTATGTCAATTCGTGGTGAGAGAACAGAACGATGAGGAGTTTGTTATAATATGAATCTCTTAAAAAGTTGAAAAGTCTATTTATATGCTTAAATATGTAGGGGCGCTGCTGGATACATCGAGGTGGTCGGCCTTGAGAACATACCTCCTAACCATCCCCATACCTGTTCACTCCAATAGACACTTAAAAAAGGGACTCTTCACGGCATACTAAAGAAAGCCGGCATCTCCAGAGAAAAACTCGTGTTCCTTCTTACTTTGCTAATGCATTAGTTGGGTCCACTGCGCTTGACCCAAACTTCTATATGGGCTTTTAATTTACTCCCTCTGAAGTGAGCTCAAAATGCATGCCATCCTTAATATCTCGTCAGAAGATAACAAACTTTGCCACGGTTTTTGAGTTTGTCAAGGAAGGCGAGATGACAGAACTTATCACAATTTTGAAATTTGTCAGGAAAGCGAGCGACTATCCATGCTCAACGATCTCCCGGAACCTCTTTGCAAGCTCCGGGGGGACATCATACCTTTCTATATACTGCCTCTCTATATCCTCTACGGAGAACCTGTCAAACCCGCTGTTATGAAGGAAATCCTCCCTCGGCTTCATGTCAAAGGTATCCATTATCTTCGGGAGGATATCATTGACATAGAATATCTCCATCTTAAGCGCTATGAAAACCCTCTTCATTATCTCCTTAGGTATCTTTTTTACAGGGCCTTCATGCAGAAGGTCTTTCAATGTCTCTTTGAGAAGCTTGTCATGATCTCCTTTCCCCTCCATGGCGCCCGGTATCTTTTTCAGCTTTTCCCTTGCGGTGTTGTAGAGCAGATGGAATATCCTGTCCTCTTCATTAATAAGAGCGATATTGCTGGTAATTTCGTTCAGGGACTTATACCCCTTCTCGACATCATCAAGCCCCTTGTTCAGGGCAACGACTTTCCTTCTGCCTGATGATGAAATATATTTATTTTTAAGGAGATCCGATATAAAGAGGGACTCGAAGAGCCCTGACTGTATCTCCTCGATGGCCCGTTTATTCCCAAGGATACTCCTCAGTTTCTCTATCGGCATATCCTCATCCATAAAGGCCATCCTGCTAATCATGGCTGAAGTGGTGTCGAACCTATCGAAATACGTTATAAGCTCACTGAACCTCTCCATTGCCCTCGAGTCGCCCTTCTGGAAGCTATCGTCACAGGCCTTTCCTATACCCAGCAAAAGACTGTCAAACGCCAGATCCCTGTTTTCAAGAGAACGCTTCTTGTCAAAAAGGAGTTTTACAAGGTCCTGCTTGCTCAAGATTGCTCCAAACCCTCCATCTATTATAAAAAGGCCGTCCAGTAATGTCCTGCTGTGCTTGATATAGTCAGGCTCCTCACCCTGGATGAGTTTCTTATCTTTAAGCAGAAGCTCATCAAGGAGATCGAACAGGGAGAGAGGGATATTATTCTTCATGGCCAGCGATCTCAGCCTGTTCAGAGAGGTTATATAGGAATGGTCAATCTCTTCCATTTTTTCCAGGGAGATGAGGATATCTTTGTACTCATCCAGAACGCGTCTGTTCTCTGGATGGTTGTATATGACATCAATCTTTATCCTCTCCTGCTGATACTGATCTATATTGAACTCCTCCACAAGAGAAAACAGCACCTTCTCACCTTCCGGCGATATCTCCTTCTTCTCAGCATAAAGCTCCCTGAAAAGGTCGTAGTACCTCTTATGAAAGCGGTTTACAAGTCGGAAGAGGAATATGACAGGGTTATAGCCGTCCAAGTCTGCGGTCAATTCCGCCATAAGAGAGACATCGTCTCCCTTACCTACTGCTGGGGAATATTTGAGTGTCTTGCCTACCAGCTTTAGTATCTGTTCCTGCTGGGAGCCAATATCTCCGCGCAGGTCAATGTCTATGAAGAAGTAATAGTTGCTTACTGCATTCCCCTCAAGAAAAACCCTGTCATACTTGTAATACCCGTCTGTCTTGTCTGTAAATACAAGCTTTCCGGTTTCGTTATCAAACAGCGCTCCGTACATGGCAAGCCGGTTTAATACGTCCTTTCTTACCATGTCTTTCAACGGTTGCTCAACGCCGAACATATATTCGCAAACGCTGCCGCCGTTACCTTTGTGCCTTATTCCCTCCTTTTCAACAACAAACTCCCTTCCTCCGAAGAAAAACCTGTCCGAAGAGCCCTCTGAGGGTTCATAGAAATAGCTGTACACTAAGCCGCGACCGGCGATAGTGGCATAGAACTCTATACTGTCTTCAACCCTCCCGTGAAGGGTTATCTCCTGGATCATAACTGTCCTTGGCTTTGCCTTTTACTCTTCACAACAAATTATTTTTTACCCTGTTTTGCACATTGCACTATCCCCTCTGCAATCCCCTGGAGGGGTAATACCAGGTCTACCACACCTGTTGCAATTGCCTCCCTCGGCATCCCGAAGATAACCGATGTATCCTCTGACTGGGCAATGGTCTTCCCCCCTGCACTCTTTATCTTTACGACACCCTCCTTTCCGTCGTTTCCCATCCCTGTCATGACAACAGCTACTGCCCTGCTGCCGAATAACTCAGAGGCTGACACAAACATCCTGTTTATGGACGGCACGTACCTGTCCATATCCTCACCAGGGAGAAGGCGGGCTGATACAGATGCCCCCTTTTTAATAAAGGTCATATTGAATCCTCCGGGAGATATGAGCACCCTTCCTGGACGGACGATATCCCCATTCTCGGCCTCCTTCACCTCAAATGGAGAAAACTTGTTGAGCCTCCCGGCAAAGGTCTTTGTAAACCCTGGAGGCATATGCTGGGAGATGACAACAGCAGACGGTATATCCGGCGGAAGCATCGACAAAACGGTCTGAAGCGCCGACGGACCTCCGGTAGATGCCCCTATGGCTACCAGAGAAAAATCTGTTCCCGTAGTTACCGGAACAACCTGTTTCGCAGGTGGCTGGGCAACAACAGGGACCTGCAAAGTCTTTATCCTGTTTATACTCACTTGAGCGGCCATCCCAACCTTGTAAAGAAGTTCGTCCCTGATCTTCAGAAGCTCGCTGGATGCCTGGTGAGTAGGTTTTTCGATAAAATCTACTGCGCCAAGCTCAAGGGCCTTGAACACATTCTGGGAATCGTTCCTCGAGCTGACCACTATAGTCGGGGTAGGGAAGTTACTTGCCATTATCCTGAGGAAGGTAAAACCGTCCATCCTTGGCATTTCGAGGTCCAGCGTAATTATATCAGGCTTGAGGCTAATGGCCTTCTTTATGGCGTCTTCGCCATCCAATGCCACCCCCACCACCTTAACCGTAGGCGATGACTCCAGCATATCTGTTATCTTCATCCTGTTGTAGGCAGAGTCATCAACGACAAGGACCTTTATTATCTTATCCTTCATCCTTCATCCTTCATCCTTTTCATTTACTCTCCGGCTTCTGGTACACCAGGTCATTTTTCAGGTGTTTCAGATCAAAGAGGGCAGATATATTCATCAACGACTCTGAATGTCCCAACAGGAGATACCCGCCGCTATCAAGCTTGTCATAAAACCCCTGCATAACTCTCTTCTTCGCCTTGATGTCGAAATATATTATGACATTTCGGCAAAATATTACGTCCATTGTCTTCAACAGACTTATCTTGCTTGAGTCCAGAAGGTTCAGGTGCGTAATTGTTACCAGCTTCCTTATCTCATCTTTTATCCTCTTTTTCCCATCTTCTTCTTCAAAATATGACATGTACCTTTCTTCCGTCTCCCTGAATGAAGAGGGGCTGTATACACCCTTCCTGGCCACTCCCAGGACCCTCTGGGAGATATCACTTCCAAGTATCTCTATATTCCATCCGTTAAGGCTCCCGTTTTTCATGAGATCAATGATCAGCATGGCTATTGTATACGGCTCCTCCCCGGTAGAGCATCCGGCGCTCCATATCTTCAGCACCTTCTCTCTCTTCCTGCCGGTTATCTCCGGGACTATTTCTTCAGTAAAGGCCTTCAGTTGATACCCTTCCCTGAAAAAATAGGTCTCGTTAGTTGTGAGGATATCTAAAACAGTACTGAGTTCTTCATCTCTGCGCCTGTCGTATTTCAGATATAGATAGTAGTCCCTGTAATTGGAGATCTGGTGCAGGGCAATCCTCCTGGAGAGCCTCTTTTCCAGAAGGTATTTGCTGTCGGTCTCAAAGAAGAGTCCGCAGTGGTCGTAGATAAAGTCTCTTATAAGAAGAAACTCCTCATCATCCATCTCTGCCATATTTTCGTTTTCAAACATTCTATGCGCCTACATAACCTAAAAAAAGCTTTTGGACACAGATTTACACAGATAATTCAAAGACTTAAACAAAAACATATAATTACATTTTGAGTGATAACTCTATTTTTCATATCTGTCTGGTTTATCTGTGTCGCTTAGAAGCGCCTACTCTTTGGTTATCCGCGTTAATCTGCGTCCCATTATAGGATTTAGGTGTCTGTCATTTTGCAATCCGGCTTAATGTTTTCTCGGCAGCCCATGCCACATCGGGGTTGTTGTGACGAAGTCCTTTCTTGACAGTTTCGACAGCTTCCACCCCCTTCATTGCAAAAAGGGATTCTATGGCAGTAATGGCAACGACTCCCACTTCATCCATTACCGCTCTGCTCAGTATCTTTTCGGCATTTTCGTCGCCTATCCTTGAAAGGCCTTTCAGGGCGGCGCACCTTACCCATATATCCGTGTCATCAGAAGCAAGGGCCAGGAGCCTGCCTGCCTCAATGCTCTGAAATCTGCTCAGGGCATTAACCCCGGCCAGCCTCACCTGACTGTCCTCGTCTGCCAGAGCGATGGCCAGGGGGTCAATCCCCTCCTTAAGCATGAGGTTTCCTATAGCTATCGCCGCAACCTTTCGCACATCCCTATCCTCATCCCTGAGTGATGATATGATTGCAGGCAATGCGTCCTTACTCCCTATCCCGCCCAGGATGGCGGTTATGTTCCTCCTTAGGCGAGGCTCCCTTGAAGCAATGCCGTCTAATAAACTCCTTACGGCCTCTCCCTGAGACCCTTTGGAAAGCCTGATGACGGCCTGGACTGCGGCCTCTTCAACGTCCTCGAATTCATCGAGCAGCAGAGGGACCAGTAATGGAAGGGTCTCTATCGCCCCTATTTCCGCTATTGCCAAGGCTGCCGACTGTCTTGTATGTCCGTAAGTATCTGAGAGGGCCCTCGTAAGGGTGTTTACTCCTTTTTTATCACCAATCTTTCCAATGACCCTGCATATATACGACCTCATTTTATCATCTGCCTCTGGAAAGGTCTCTGTCAGGAGTTGCAGGCCTTTCTCACCCATCTTTACAAACGCATCGGTAACGGCATCCTGCATCCTTTCATCTGAAGCAAGGTTCAGTATCATGGCCGGATCTGCGCCTCCTCCCATAATCCCGAGGACAATAACAGCGCTTTTCTTTATATCTATAGACATGGAATCCAGAAGCCCTGTCAATAAATGAGAGTTGGCATTAGCCCTTATCTCTTCATCAACCGTCAACCTCTCCTGAAAAGGCAGGGACTTGTATATACTGTTCAAACCTGTCACAGCAGCCTCCCGGCAGCCCTTGCTTTTATCTTGCAGGCCTGCAACCAGGTGAGGGATCGCCCGCGGATCACAACTTTTGGCGAGGGCATCCATTGCCGCTTTCCTCAGAAGCTTTTCATCCAGCAGCATGATTATGGGCTCTATTGGCATCCTGCTTCCGGTTTTCCCCAGCGCTTCCAGAGCGGAATAGCGGAGCCAGATGTCATCCTCCGTATTAGTCAGGGCATAGACAAGCGCATTTACAACCTCATCCCCCCCTATCTTCCCAAGGGCCTCTGCGGCCGAAGATCTGACGTTATCATCACTATCCCTGAGGGCATCAACCAGAGGAGAGATCGCCGTCTTGTCTCCTATCTCTCCCAGGATGTCTGCTGCAAACTTCCTTATATCTTTGTCAACATCCTTCAATACCTCTATCAGATATGGAATTGCAGACCACCCTATCCGCACCAGAACAGAGGCAGCGGAGTTTCTCATCCCTGCATTGTCTTCGGACCTGAGGGACCCTATAAGGGCCGGAACAAGACTCTCCTCCCCTGCAAAACCCTCCAGTATTTCTTCAGCGGTCTTCCTGACTCTCCAGCTCTTATCTCCAAGCGCCGAAACAAGAAGTAGAACGGCCTCCTTCTCCCTCATGGCGCCGAGGGCCTCTACCGCCACCCTCCTTTGTTCCTCGTCACCTTCCAGAAGCCTTTTCTTCATATCTTCAATCATCGTCCTACCTCTTCACAAATAAGGCAGCCACAGAGGGCTGCCCTTGGTTATCTCACGTCTCACATCTCACGTCTCACTGCCTTATAGCCCCATCTCCAGCTTCCTCTTGGAGATAAAATCCTGAAAGGCCTCCTTGAGGTAAGTCTCCGCAGATATGGATGGGGACACCTTTTTCTTAAAATGCTCCAGCCCCTCTTTTATATCATCCTTCAGGAGCTTATATAAGTTGCTGTTCCTTATCCCTTCAGACACCAGGTCTCCGTTATAAAGGGCAATGTCCGATACAATTATCCTGGCCAGACGTCTCGCCTTTTCCTGGACATCCTTGTCCTTATCGTCAATAACCTTCTCTCCGGCCCTCAATATCTCTAAATCTTTTCCGGTAGGCGCCTCTGGTTTTACCTCCCTGGTTACTGCCTCTTCTGCCTCCTTCACAGGCGCTCCAGCCGCGGCAGCCTCCGGTTTTGAAGACAATATGAGCCTGTTTATCTTCGGGACAATATCATCGTGAAGGTGGTGTATCTCTATAAAATCATCTGCCCCATAAAGCGACGTGGGGTTCCTCTTATACCTTGTCTTGTCGTAGACGGCTGCCATGAGGATGACCTTGACAGCCTCCTTCAGTTCCACGCGACCCTTGATATGCTCACAAACCTCAAAACCGTACATCATCGGAAGGGCCACCTCAAGTATGGCGACATTGGGCCTGATTTTCTCAATTATAGCAAGGGCGGCAACGCCGTCATAGGCCTTGAAGACTTCAAAATCCTCAGCCTTGAGTATATCCTCCACTCTGCTGCAGATGTCCGCATCGCTGTTTGCTATGAGTACCTTGTAAGATTTTGCGGCTGCAGAAGGCGCTTTGGTCTCACGATCAGCGGTCTTCTTCCGTACAGCAAATACCGTCCTGCACTTGGAGCACCTCAGCTTTACCCCTGCCCCTGCCATCTTCGACTCATCTATTTTGAACCTCGTCTTGCACTTAGGACATGCCGCAATCATAATTGATTTACCCCCTTAAACCAGCAAATACCTAAATCCTACAATCTAACCACAGAGTACACGGAGGAAACACTTTAATGCCAAAAGAAAACCCCTTGTTTAAATCTTTTCTCGGTGTACTCAAAAGGTGACTTTTAAAAACCCTATCATTGTTAAAATCAAAATCGTGAGGACACTGAGAAAAAAAGGGTTTTAAAAGGTTTTTATATTCATAAAATCTCTGTGCCCCTCTGTGGTTTGCAGTTTTTAGGGTTCACTGAACTCCCCGAGCCGGACCTTCTCAGTAGAGGTCAGCACACGTTCCATGTCAAAGATAAGTATCAACTCCTCGCCGTCTCTAACTATTCCAGACAGATATTCCGACTCTATCCCTTTTATTATCCTGGGCGGAGGCTGAATATCTCCCTTCCCCACTCGCAGCACATTAAGGACAGAATCCACAATTACTCCTACACTCTTCCCCTCCACCTTGGTTATTATAATCCTTGTCGAAGCGGTCGGCTCTGTTGCATGTAACCCAAGCCTCTTCCTCATATTTATCACAGGGATGACCTTCTCTCTAAGGTTAATGATCCCCTCTATGAATTCCGGGGCCTTCTGGATAGGGGTCACTTTGCGGTAAAGGATTATCTCCTTTATCAGCATTATGTCTGCCGCATATCTCTCTTCTCCGACCTTAAAACAGGCAAGCTGTACCTCGTTACTCATTTTAACTCCAGCATCTTCTGCATGTCTAACAGTATAAACATCCCGCCCTTGTGCCTTCCTATTCCTCTGATGAGTTCCCCGTTGATCGTGTTAATAGAAGGTGCAGGCTCTATGCTCTTTTCAGGGACCCTTACCACATGCCTGACGGTATCGACAAGGAGCCCAAGGAGACCTGTTCCGTCCCTGACTATGATAATCCGTTCACCGCTGCTCTTTATCGGCATGCCAAACCTTCCCCTGAGGTTCATCACAGGTATCACAACGCCGCGAAGGGATATGACCCCCATGATATCTCTCGGGGCCTTTGGGACCTCGGTCAGATCCCTGACCTTTATGACCTCCTTCACCTGACGTATGTCGACACCGTAATCCTCATTATCAAGGGAAAAGACAATGGCCTCTACCTCCCCTTCAGCAGCTCCTTCCTTATCGCTCTCATCTACCTCTTCCTCAATAGAAGGCACAGGCTTCAGAAGATCAGGGACAAGAGGTTCATCAAAAAACGTCTCATGAGGCAGTACCTCAACTTCAGGAGCATGGTCAGTTGAAGGCTGGGTCTCACTACCTTCCGGCAACTCCACTTGTGGCGCTGGTTCAGGCTGGATTTCGACCTCCGCGATGGAAGGAGTCTCTTCATTTCCTAAAGCAGGTTCCTCTTCCCTGTCTTTAAGCTGCTTCGCCTTCTCTCTTATCTCTGCTATATCCATAAAAGCTCCATTAAACCTAAATCCAGTAGTTGGACGCTGATGAACGCTGATACCAAAAGTAGGTGCTTCTAAGCGAATACCGATAAAAAAAGCACTTACAGGAAATACAGGCATCACCCAAAAGGTGCGCATATGTTTTTATTTAAGTCTTTAAAAATCTGTGTAAATCTGCGTCCAAATGCTTTTGGGGGGCTAAATAAGACCGAAGTCCCTGGCAACGTCAACTATTACATCTCCGTCAATAAGCCCGGCATCTCTGCTAAACCCTTCGAGCAAGGCGTTTGCAGTCAGGTTGTTTATCCTCCTCGGGACTCCGCCTGAAAACCTGTATATCTCCTCCAGGGCTGACTGTGTAAATAAGGGGTCGTTTCTTCCAGCTGTCTTCAGGCGGAAGTCTATGTATTCCAGCAACTCCTCAAATTTTAAGGGGCTCAGATGATACTGGACCCCTATCCTCTGCCGGAGAGGCTCATAATACCCGGATAACAGGCGGGTCCTCAGCTCCGGCTGTCCCAGCAGAACAAGGGAGAACATGTTCGCATCGTCAAGCTGCAGGTTTGTCAGTAGTCTGAGTTCGTCAAGGGACTCTCTGCCAGGCAGCAACTGGGCCTCATCTATTATAAGGACCGGACATATCCTCCTCTGATAATAATCAAAGAGGCGTTCCCCGAGCTGCCCCATGAGCTCACTCTTTAATTCACCGGGCTGTTCTACACCCAGCCGCAGCGCAAAAAACCTGAGCAGCTCACCTGGAGCAAGAACAGGGTTAACAATAACTATCGGAAGATAAGAACCGTCCAGCGAATCCAGAAGGCACCTGGAAAGGGTGGTCTTCCCGCACCCCACGTCTCCGGTCAAAAGCACCGTCTCTCTTTCCTCAACAGCGTATCGAAGCCTGGCAAGGGCCTCCCTGTGACCACGGCTGAGATAAAAAAATCTTGGGTCAGGCGTCTTGCTGAACGGTTTTACATTGAAACCATAAAATCTCTTGTACATTCGCTATCCCTTGGCCAACCTGTAGCTCGCCTGACCCTTCATACATTCATCCATTATGTCTCCGACATCCAGCACCAGGATGGTCTTCTGCCCAATGTCAGTGGCGCCGGCAATCCCTTTTACCTCTTCCAACCTCTTTCCCACCGACTTCATCACTATATCCTGCTGCCCACGGAGCCCGTCCACCACAAGTCCCAGCTTCTTTTCTGCAAGTCCTACCACAACCACGTATTTTCCATTTTCACAGTTGCCGGAAAGCTGGAAGAAATTGCACAGCCTGATGAGGGGCAGGGTCGTATCCCGGAGATAGACGAACTCACTTGTCTCAATCGTTTCTATCTTAGATGGTTCGAGGACAAAATTCTCAAGGACGGCATTCAGCGGAATTGCGTATACAGAGCCTGCCACCTCCACGATCAGCGCCTTCACAATGGCCAGGGTCAGAGGGAGTATCAACATAACTGTAGTCCCTCTCCCTTTTTCCGTCTCTATCTCTACCATTCCCGACAGGTCTGTGATGTTCTTCTTGACCACGTCCATCCCCACGCCTCGGCCTGATATCTCGCTGACCTCCTCCTTTGTACTAAAACCTGGAAGAAACATGAAATCAAGGATCTGCTCCCTCTTCAGCGTGGCCCCTTTCTCGGCCAGACCCCGTTCCACAGCTTTACGCAACACCATATCAGGGTCTATTCCCCTGCCGTCATCTTCCACCGTAATAACAACATGGCTTCCTTTCTGAAAGGCGCTGACCTTTATCAACCCCTTTTCCTTCTTACCAGCCCTCCTTCTTTCCTCCGCAGCTTCAATGCCGTGATCAAGAGCGTTCCTTATTATATGAATGAGGGGGTTTGCCAGCTCTTCAACTATATGCTTGTCAAGTTCCGTTTCCGCTCCATTCAGAACTAAATCAACCTCTTTCCCTATCTCCCTTCCAAGCTTCCTTATCGTCCTTGAGAGTTTCTCGAAGACCTGACCGAGCGGGACCATCCTTGACTCAAGCACTCCCTGTTGCAGCTCATAGAGCCTCTTCTCCAAAATCTTGACGGTCTTTGACAGTTCACCGGCAAGTCCAACGGAGCCATCCCTCGTCTTTAGGGTTTCGGCAATTCCCCCGATTGAGGCCTTCAGCATGACAACCTCACCAACGATATTCATGAGGTTGTCGAGTTTGGATATATCTACCCTTACGGAATGGGTTATGCTCTTGATCCCTTCCTTAGCGCTCTTTTCTTCGACCTTCAATGCCTGTTCATCCAGAGACGGGAGTTTAATCCCGGCCTTTACCTTTTCAACCTCAGCACCCGGCAGCTCTTTCGCTGGCTTGACAGCCAGGGAAACCTTTATTTCCAGGTTGTCTATGGCTCTTTCAAGGGTTTCTTTGGCTATCTGTGTTGCTACGATTATATCGAAGTTGATGGTGTCTCCAGGCGAAAAACCCGGTGTGGGGAGGGTTGTGATTATCTCGCCTTTATCCTTCAGGATGGCCGTAAGTTCTGCAAGCCCCTGGTCAAAACTCATTATAGGGAAAGAGGACTGTACCTTTAAGATATTCAGGCCAACCTTAATCGATTCATTGAGGCGGTGTTCCTCATACTCGGTGAGGACATTCATTATCGCCTTGTCTATCGTAGAAGGGGCATCCGAAGCCCCCTTCCTTCCCTGATCTGATACGACTGAGTTTATTTTATCGATTATCTCCTCTACGCTAATATCCTCTTTCCCTGTGTTCCTCATCTCCAGCAGGGTATGAATGATTGAGATGGCCTCAAGGAGGAGATCTATAATGGAGGGTGACAGATCAATCTTGCCGAGCCTAAGGCTGTCGAGGAGGTTTTCCAGATTGTGACTCAGGCTTGTCATTGCTGTAAAACCGAACATCCCGGAAAGCCCCTTGAGTGTGTGGGCTTCCCTGAAGATGTTGTTCAGGAGCGCCGGGTCAGCCTTTCCGCTTCCTGCAAGGCGCATAAGGTCGGAGTTAAGGCTCTCAACTATCTCCTCGGCCTCTGCAAGGAACTCTTTTGTATTGGCTTCGGATTCCCTAGTAATTTCCTTTTCCAAATCGATAACCTCAATGAAGGTATTTTAAGACGGTTCTCTGGAGCTCTTCAAGCTTGAACGGCTTGATTATATATTCATTGGCCCCGAGGGCAAGACCCTTTGCCACGTCCTGCTTGCTACCTTCCGTGCTAATTATGAACAGCGGGATGTCCTTATAAAGATCGCTCTTTTTGAGAAAGCTTACAAGTTCAAGACCGTTGATGTCCGGCATGTTTATATCGGTCACAATGAGGTCAAACCTCTCCCTCGGAAGGATCTTCAGCGCCTCAAAGCCGCTCCCGGTTTCAACAAACTTGAAGTCGCCGACATCTTCAAGGGTGGTTATTATAAGAGACCTGATGGTCGGAGAGTCCTCTACTATCAACACATTATAACTCAAATCGTACCTCGCAGTATTGTTTTAATGAAAAGTAATCATACCAACCGAAACAATTGGTGTCCACTTTTTTCAGCTTTCCTCATTGGGGACGTTGTTTCTATTTATGTAATTCGTAACCCTGACGCTCCACCCTTTCGATCATCCTCGTCACGCTCGACGTGTTTACACCAACATGCCGAGCTATCTCGGCTGCGGAAAGGCCAAGCTCGTCTCTACTCCTCAAAGCGATCTGCGACCTCGCCGCGCACACCGGCCTTCGCTTGCTGCCTCCTTGCATTTCGTGTGGACTAATTCCGTGCTTGCGACATTCAGCTGCTATGATCTTTTGAATTGTTATTCCGGCACGTTTTTGCCTCAGTTGCCTTAGTTGGCGGTCTTCTGCTTCTTTGAGGATTTTGCTGACGAAATCGCCCCCACCCAGGATACGCTCGTCGAATTCTTCCTTTTGACCTCTCCGGCGGATGGACAACACCTGGGACCAACCTCCCTGACTTCTAATGAGTCCTCCGCCACTCAATTCCTTGACGTGACCTTGGACGGCTCCCTCTCTTATGAAAGAGCAATATTCATGAAGTGCTTTCCGGCGCGTGCTGCCGAACTGGGCCAAAACATGCTCTGTATCCATCCCGCTAAAGTCAGTTTTGCCGATGATTGCGTTATGGCCGCTCCACGGATAGCGATCTAATTCCTGTATAGTTTTGAGGATCCCGGCCCGGAGGGGGTTTAGATGAATATAGCGGACAAGGGGCAGAAGGTAATTGTCTTCATCGCAAAGAATGGATTTGTATCGATTTTCGAAGAGATGGCCAGTACGGTTGTGGCGACGGTTGAAATATTGGGCGTACCACGTAAGGAGCTTCCGCATGACTGCAGAGATGCCATGTTCGCCGCTTTTGAACAAGAGATGGATGTGGTTGCTCATGAGAACCCAGGCATATACATTACAGTGCCCTTGGATAAGGTTTGCGCTCAGTCGCTCCAGGAACCTTGTCCTGTCCTGATCGTCCTCGAATATTGCTGATTTATTGATACCCCTCACCATGATGTGATGCAGGGTTCCTGGGAAGTCTAATCGTGCTTGGCGTGGCATGGGGAGATTCTAACGATGCCCCGGACTTTTGTCAAGGGAATTACTTAAATAGAAACAACGTCCCCAAAGATAGATAGATTTTTTTCAAGAAGGGAATCTACTATATGCGAATCGTTCCTAACGTGGTCCGGCTGGGCCATATCTTCTATAATATGCAGCTGGTGGCCAAGACCTTTAAATGTCTGTGCAAAGTACGCTTGACGTTCTGTATCCGTTGTCGAAGTAAGGGCGAGGTGATAGTAATCCCGTATTTTCTGCCACGACCAATCTCCTTCGGGAAAAGATGATTGATAAGCTCCATCCTGTGCCCAAATGAGGGCAGACTCTGTTGAAAACGGCACTAAGTCTGTTAATCCTGCGCTTGACCAGGGTTTAAGGGGATTGTGGAAATGGTTATTGTAACGGGCATTGTTAAATACAGCTTCCCAGTAAGAGCCGGAGTCTTCAAGTAGAGCACCCTCGGCAAGCCAAGCTTTAACGGAGCCTTTCTTTATTGTAGTACTTCCGCTCCATTCGAAAGTTTCTAAGAGACCATTGCTAAATCCAAGATTTTTGAGATAATCGTCTTTACCAAGTACCGAACTTTCACCTGCATATCTTGAAAGGTCCATATGTGTAACGCTATCATTCCAGGCTGCAGCATCTTCGTAAAAAATAAAACCAAACAAGAGCAATGCTACAAGAATAAAGATTCTTTTCATACCTTCTTACCTCCAGCTCTTTTCTCTAAAAGGTTCTAAGCCTAATTCCATTAAGTCTTTATCTATTTCCTTTAACATCAGTATTACTTTTGCTTTGGGTGCTGTGCCTGGGATGGAAAAGGCATCTATTTGCCTCTTCCTCTCTTCCATCATCAGCTTTTTAAGAGGTATAATCGCCTTCTCTCCTTCCCATTTGATCCTCTTGCTGAGAAGGATGTCTTCCTTAAGTGACAGCCAGGACATATAACCTAAGTGTTCATATCCTGCTTTAAATATCACTACATCCATAGGGATAACATTACTCATTATCTTTAGTCCAAGTCCTTCGACTGTAAAATCCCCGTTCTTGTCTGTCATAGTCTCATATGCGTCATAGAATTTATGTACCGCACCTGCGGGCGTTGGATATTCCTTAGTCCAGACGCCAAGTATCACAACCCCTTCAATAGGCTCTTTAGTGTCGGCATCCATGACCTTTCCCTTATAAGGCCCGTCATAGCGCACGGCATAAACACAGCCCGGGGCGGAAATGATTATCATTAAGAGCAAAAATAAAAGCGTGTTGGTTCGTATCATAACAACCTCCGATATTCGTTATTCCTTAAATGATCTATCTGGGCCATGTCTTGGATAAGGTGCATCTGGTGGCAGAAAATCAATATCGCTGTATCCTCCAGATACCATCTGTATCAACTACAAAATATATTGGGTAATCTATTGTTCCGTATGGCTCGCTTTTTTTGATCCTGTATTTGGCCATATTATTTTCGATATACACAAGTTGGATGTCCTGCAAATCCTGGACAAACTGTGGTAAATGGCTGGTAAGAGCTGTAAACAAGTCAGAGTATAGCTGCTTGGAATCAGCAGAGAAGTAATTCAGCGCCGTTGTTATATCCCCACTCCCCAGTGCCTCCTTCATCCCATCCCACTTGCCTTTAAGAAGCGCATCCATCTGCTCTTTTGATAGGACGTTGATGATGGTTGTTTCCGTGTACGTGTTGTTCTGGCTGTCCGTAGCCGTGACTGTGGGATAGTAGATTCCAGGCGTGTCATAGGTGTGGGTGATGTTGCTTATGTCTGTGGTCTCCAGGTCTGTGACTCCATCCCCTTCAAAGTCTATCTTGTAGGAGGTTATTGTGTTTGAGATGCTTGTGTCTATGCTGAAGGTTGTCTTTAGCGGCGCTATGCCGCTTTGTGGGTTTGAGGTTATTGTTACCGGCTGCTCAGTGGTCTCGGTGTTTATGGTTATTGTCTTTTTGTCTATGTTCCCTGAGCTATCTTTTGCAGTGACTTCTATTGTGTTTTGACCGATGGTTAGCGCGACCGTAGCCGTCCAGATGTTTCCGTTTATCTCGGCTATCACTCCATTGACGGTTATGCCGATGTCGTTTGTGTATGTTTTTATAGTTCCTTTGATTATGCTATTTGCCTTATTTATGACGGAGCCGTTATGGTTAGTTCCATTGCAGGGGCGGTCTTGAACTGCCAAATGTAGTCTCCTGACAATGGATTTCCGGCAATGTCTTTTACTCCGCTGCTTCCGCCTTTGATTGTTGCAGTGTAAATAGTTTCAGGGCTCAGGTTTTGGGACGGGGTGAAGGTTGCCGTGCTTCCGCTGTACGTTACGGAGCCGGATATGTTTGTGCCGTTGTTGCTTAATGTTAAAGTGGACGACGTAAGGGTTGAGGATTGCATTGCCTCGCTGAAGGTTGCGGTTATGCTGCTATTCAGGGGGACATCCGTTTCGTTGAATGCGGGATATGTGGATGATACAGTGGGGGCAGTGGTGTCAAGGTATATAGTTATTGATGAGGTCCTTGTATTCCCAAGAGAGTCTTTTGCTGTGACTGTAACGGTGTTCGAGCCTTCTGAAAGAGTTATCTGAGCGGTGAAGGTGTTGTTTGTGATCGTTGCGGCTGTTCCGTTTATTGTTATCTGTGCCGTGCTGTCATTTGTAGTGCCTGTCAGGGTAAGAGTGTTTGTGTTTACACTTCCACCGTTGGTGGGCGATGTTATGGTTATAGAGGGCGGGGTTGTGTCCAGGTAGACGGTGATGGATTCTATTCTCGTATTTCCTGCTGCATCGCTTACGGTAACGGACATATTGTTTGCACCTTCATACAGTTGTATGCCCGGGGAGATAAAGGTATTGCCCGATAAGTTGACAGGGTATATAGTGGAATATATTGATACTGTGCCATTTGTAGCAGTGCCGTCTGTAGTACCGATAATATCGATCTTTTCTGTTGCTACCGTGCTTAAATGCGATGGGGAGGTTATGTTGATAGATGGCCCTATGAGGTAGATAGTTATATTATTGTGATCTCCACCTTACGCATGCCAAATACCTAATTTTATATCGCATCAGTTATTCTTATCTGAAAGCCTTCTCTCCAGCAGAATTCTTTCGAGGGCCATGCTTGCCTGAGCCAGGAATATCTCAAGGGTGGAGGTATCTCCGATCTTGTCGCCGGCCGGGGCATTGTCACCATAAAGTATCAATGCTGTTTTACCCTGGACTATCACAGGGACAACAAAAGATTCAGCCGGCAGATACCCGCCAAGCTCCCTGACAATATATTCGTTCCATTGAATCGGGTCAAGCCTTTTCACTATCGCAGTCTTCATATCCAGGGCCTCCCTCAGGACTGACGGCTCGTTCAAGGGAATCGCCATCTTCCTCACCCGTTTATCGGCGACCTCACCCTTTATCTCTATCCCGAACTGCCCCTGGCCCACTATCTTATCATTCTTGACTGCAAACACGATGGCCCTGTTCATTATCTCGCTGCTGAACCGGAGGATCAGGAGGATTATCTCGCTGACTGAAAGAGGCCTGCTCAACTCCACAAGCATCTCCTTCAGTATTCTGAGCCCCTTGCTCTCCTCGACCTTCGGCTCGGCGGGCCCGGATTCGAGGAAGCCCTCTCCTCCTTCCATCTCCTTCAGGAACTCCTGCATGAAAAAATGAGGTTCTCCCAGGGTCTTGTCTCTCCTGGCCAACCTGCTTAAGGTCGCTGAAAGGTTTTCTATAAACATGGCGACCGCAGGGGTCGTACCATCCTCCTTGAACTGCAACTTCTTTGGCTTCTGGAGATAGGAATAGGCGCTAAGATCCATCACCTCCTTCTCGGTCTTGCCGTTGGGGTGCTCGGTAATAATTATAACAGGGATATCCTGAAAATCTGTTTTCAGACGGCCAAGTATCTCCAATCCTCCCAGCATCCCCTCCCCATCCATAGTCGGCATAAAGAGGTCAGCTACAACAATCGGGCGTTCCTGTTTGCTTACAAGTTCTTCAACCTTACGCAGAGCGGCCTCCGATTGGGCAAAGGCAGAGGCCTTGAAACCCATCTGAACAAGCTGGTTTCTTATGAAACCCCTCGTCAAAGGGTCATCGTCAATAACAAGGATCGTTCCTTCCTGGGTAACAGCAGGAATGAGAGCAGGTGCGGTCACCGCAATAGGCGCAGCTTCCTGTTGATATAGCGCCTCCTCCAAAAGCTCATCTTCAGGAACTATTTCTTCCCTTCCGGCCTCGTCCTGCAGCCTGGCCCCTTCCATTGCCATAAACTGGGGATTCAGGCCGTTGGTTAATGTATATTGAAGAGGGTCATTCATTCTCATCTCAGGGGTTTCTATAAAATCCCCCAACTCAAAGATGAAACTGCCGTCACGCCATAGGAAGAGAGAGAACACGCTCTTCTCTATCAGCCTTATAGCTGTATCCTCTATTAGTTGAGCGGACAGATTAAGGTTTTTTATCAGGACAGCGCCCAGGCTTTCTCTGAATCCATCATTTTTCTGTATCACTATTGCATTCTTAAGCTGCTCAGTGGTAAGCAGCTTTTCCTTTATCATAATATCGTAGACCCCTTCCTTTATGACGCTGGAAGTGGCTCTTATCACCTGTCCGTTTTTGAAGACTAGGCTGCCTTCCCTTTTCCGGCTGTTCAGCCTGAGGGTGCCTGACTTCCGGCTGAAGCAGACAATCTGGAGGATCTCTCCCAGCCCAAGGTCTTCTATGTTGCCTACTAACTGCATATTCTATTCATCCCGTCTTCCAGCTTTTTCTTTATAGCCGTAAGCTCGGCCTCTTTCCCCTTCTCCTTATCTATCACGGATTGCGGGGCCTTATTTACAAATTCAGGGTTATTTAATTTTCCCTGGACCTGCGCCAACTCCTTTTCTACCTTTGCCAGCTCTTTTTTCAGCCTCTCAGCCTCTTCCTTTGCAGCAGCAGGTGATTTTTCAAATACAACAAAGAGCTCCATATCTGCTACAATAGCAGTCGCAGCGCCCTTCGGCCTGTCACTATCCGCTACAAATTTAATGCTGGACACCTTTGCAAGGTTTTTCAGATATCCTTCATTCGTGGAAAGTATCCCCCTCTTTTCCTCATCTGAAGCAGAGACAAGCAGATCCACTGCAGCTGAGGGCGGGACATTTAACTCAGCCCTCAGGTTTCTTACGGCTTTTGTCGCCTCTATTATCAGCACCATGGCCTTCTCTGCCGCCGTGTCTTTCAATAGGTCGCTGTACATCGGATAGTCGGCAACCATTATGCTTGCAGGCAGTTCTGAATCGTCATCAACAAAACCGGTCTTTCTATCAATCTTGCCGCCGGCCATCTTCCCTTCATGTGTGAGGGTCTGCCATATCTCCTCGGATATAAACGGCATGAAGGGGTGAAGTAGCCTCAGAGATGTTTCCATGGAACGGAAAAGCACATGCTGGGCAGCCTTCCTTTCGGCCTCACCGCCTATCCTACCTTGCAGGACAGGCTTTGCAAGTTCTATGTACCAGTCGCACAGTTCATGCCAGACAAAATGGTATATGGCATTCGCAGCATCGTTGAACCTGTATGATTCAAGGGACTCAAGGGTTTCTTTTATTGCTGCATTTGTCCTTATAACTATCCAGCGGTCGGCAAGGGAGTAAGAGATCTGGGAAGGTTCAATATCGACAGGGTTATAGTCGTTAAGGTTCATCATGGAAAAGCGGGCAGCATTCCATATCTTGTTTGCAAAATTTCTGTAACCCTCTATCCTCTCCTCAGAGAGCTTTATGTCTCTCCCCTGAGCAGCCATGGCTGCAAGGGTAAACCTTAAGGCGTCGGTCCCGTACTGTTCCATTATAACAAGGGGGTCTATGACGTTCCCCTTTGACTTGGACATCTTCTGTCCCTGGGCGTCACGAACGAGGGCGTGGATATAAACTGTCTTAAACGGCACGTCCCCCATGAACTTGAGCCCCATCATCATCATCCTGGCCACCCAGAAGAAGATGATGTCAAAACCTGTGACAAGGGCGGATGTGGGGTAGTAACGCCTCAGATCTTCCGTCCTCTCCGGCCACCCCATCGTGGAAAAGGGCCAGAGGGCCGAGGAGAACCAGGTGTCAAGGACGTCTTCATCCTGGATTATCCTGGAAGAGCCGCAGGTGGAGCACTTTACAGGGGCGGTTTTTGCCACAATGGGAACCAGATCCTTTTTCTGTATATGTATATAAACAGGGATGGCGCCTTTATCACCGAATTGGGCAGGGACAAGGGCAGGGGCAAGCCCTGCCCCTACATCAGTTTTTTTCATGAACTCTATCTTGTTGCAGTCAACGCAGTACCACGCAGGTATCTGGTGTCCCCACCATATCTGGCGGGAGATGCACCAGTCCTTTATATTGTTCATCCACTCAAAGTACGTATTCTCCCAGTTTTTGGGGACAAACCTCGTCCTTTCATCCTCAACCGCCTTTACGGCAGTCTCTGCAAGGGGCTTTACCTTCACATACCACTGAGAAGAGAGATACGGCTCCACAACAGTCCTGCACCTGTAGCATTTACCTACAGCATGCTTATGCGGTTCGCTCTTCAAAAGCAGGCCCCTTTCCCTCATGATATGGACGACTTTTTCCCGTGCCTTGTGGGCGTGCAGGTCCTTTATCTCTTCATAGACCTCCAGCTCTATCTCCTCAATCTGAGGCTTGATATGGGCCCTCTCGGTCAATATGTTGATCCTGTTCAGACCGTGCCTGATTCCTGCCTCGAAATCGTTGAAGTCATGGGCAGGGGTTATCTTGACCGCCCCTGTGCCAAACTCCCTGTCCACCATCGTATCTGCTATTATCGGGATCCTGCGTCTTGTCAGGGGAAGAAGAACCTCTTTTCCTATAAGGTGACTGAACCTTTCGTCTTCTGGATGAACAGCTACTGCAGTATCGCCAAGCATAGTCTCGGGTCTTGTTGTGGCAACAACAAGATAATCAATAATCCCGCTTTCGTCCCCTCTTAATTTAAGGGGGGATTGAGGGGGGTTATAAACAGGGTACTTTATATAAAACAGCGTCCCATCCGTATCCTCATGCTCCACCTCTATATCCGAGAGGGCCGTCAGGCAGCGGGGACACCAGTTAATAAGCCTCTCGTCCCGGTATATCAGCCCCTCTCCATAAAGCCTTACAAAGACCTCCCTTACGGCCTTTGAAAGACCTTCGTCCATGGTAAAGCGCTCGCGGGACCAGTCACACGACGAGCCCAGACGCCTGAGCTGGTTGAATATAGCCCCGCCTGACTCATCCTTCCACTTCCAGACCCTTTCAACAAAGGCCTCCCTGCCCAGATCATCCCTGGTAAGGCCTTCCTTGTGCAGCAGCTTTTCCACAACATTCTGTGTGGCAATACCTGCATGATCCATACCTGGAAGCCAGAGAACATTATAACCCTGCATCCTTTTATATCTTGAAAGTATGTCCTGAAGGGTATTGTTAAGGGCATGCCCCATATGTAGGGAGCCTGTGATGTTTGGCGGGGGGATAACTATTGAATAGGGTCTTTCCTGGGACTTGTTATCGGCCTTGAAGTAACCACTCTCTTCCCAGACCTTATACCACTTCTCCTCAACAATCTTCGGGTCGTATATCTTTTCCAGTTCCATTTATCCTCACAAAACGATAGGTAGAGGCAATACCAATTCGCATTCAAATAAAGACTTTTGAATGCTCAGGTATAATACCAAGTAAGCTTTCATTAGGCTCAATAGTAGATGTTTGAAAGCAACTTGGTATAAAAAAAAGGTAAAGGTTAAAGAAAGATCGATTTCTCTTCTCCACCTCTACCTTATCCTAAACAAACACTCTTTTTACTGTTTCTTCTGCAGCCTCTTTATCTCTTCCTTAATCAGCATCTCTGCCATATCTGGGACAATCTCCCACACTATCTTCTCTATGACCTCCCTTGACACCTTGCTCAGCGCCGCCCTTAGCTGGTCCTCGGAGAGGGTTGCGGGAATCGGCTGAGGCGATGGTTCGGATGGAGGAGATAATTGCGGAGATAACGGCGTCTCCAGGCTCAAGGCTTCGGGCTCAAAGGTCTGTTCATACCCTGTTACAATTTCAGCCGGCTCTTCGACAAACTCTATATGCTCCTCTTCTAATATCTCCGGGGCTTCCTCTACTTCAGCCTCAGCAACCTCTTCAGTTTCAAAGGTTAACTCCTCTTCAGTTGTTTCCTGCGGGGCAGCGACTTCCAAAGGCTCCTCTTCAACCCCAAAGGCTACTTCATCGGCAGGGAGCGCCTCTTCGACAATGGGGGCCTCCATGACCTCTTCCTTCACCTCTGTGTCCTCGAATGCAAACGACTCCCAGAGCTCCTCTTCACCTTTTGCAGGAGCAGATGGAGCCTCTTCAAGCTCTCCCATATCCCAGACATCCGCACCAGAAGCGGCTGCATCAGGAGGCTGGACAGGAGATGGTTTTACTTCAGACGCCTTCCCATCCACTTCTTCCATCATGGTTCCCCAGAAATCTTCCTCCATCGGAGGTGACGGAGCTTGAGGAGCAGGGACAACCGGCGCTGCTGGAGGCGCCGCTGTCATATGCGGCTGGGTTGTGGCTGACACGGCAGCCCTCCTCGCTATAAGGTCTTTTACCTTCTGGATCAATGCCTGGGATTCAAAAGGCTTTATAATATAAGCGTCCGCCCCGACCTTTTTTGCCTCATCCTCGTCAAAAGGTTCGAAGGTTCCGGCCAGCAGAAGCACAGGAATGTTCTTCAGCTCAGGGTCATTCTTTATCTCCGCAGATACCTCATAACCGTTCTTCTGCGGCATAACCACGTCGGCAAGGATTATATCGGGCATTAGCTCTCTGGCCTTTACGAGAGCATCAACGCCATTATCCACTGCCGTTATCTTGTAATCCTCACCGGCAAAGGTCAGCGCAATTACCTTCTGGATCGTTATACTGTCATCCGCCAGCAGTATCTGCTTTGGCATTGGTATCCCTCCTCGCCTTCCCTATATTTTAAAATCCAAGAGAAAAAATTCAGTTCCGTTAAATTCGCCATTCCCCTGAATGTAAGGGCTTTCTCTTTCCTCTGGCGGAACATATCTTAACTTTAGCTGTTCTACAAGCATTATTCCATATATTCGATCTGAGGATATGCCAAAATCCTCAGAAAGCCCCCTTACAACCACCAACAGGTTCCCGCATCCATCGTTATTTTCATTCAACATCTTTAGCAGGTTAAAAACAGGGAGTATCCTGTCCCTGTAAAATATAATACCCTCAGCGGCCGGAGGTGAATTAGGAACAGAAGTAACCGAATCTTTTTCAGCTATGCTGTCGACCCGGTCCAACTCCAGACCGAAGGCCTTTTTGCCGCTCTCAAAGATTAATATCTGCTCGGTCTCGCGCTCCAACATTTCAGGATGCCCTCAGTTCAACTGCTTCATCGTCCTTCAGCACCAAAGCAGGTCCAAGAACAAGGTACAATGTATCGTTAAGCCTGTATATAGCCTTTATATAACTGTTCTCTTCGTTTCTGAGCATTTCCGGGAACCTGTAGACGGTTCCTGCTCCCTTTACAACCTCCAGGACCTTATCTACTACCAAGGCAAAGGGATGAGAGTCTATCTCAACCACAAGAAGCTGTAAAAGGCCTGTCAAAGGCGTGGGGATACCGCATACGCGCCTTGCCATATCAACTACAGGGATAGCATTACCTCTGAAATCAAATTTATAACTGAATAAACCCTCTTCACAGAAGGATATCCTTTCAGCACTGATTTCGGCCACTTCCAAGAGGTAGCCTACCTCTATGGCAAATACAAACCCCTTGACAGAGAAGAGCATTCTGGATGACTCATCACCCATTACATCGCTCCGTCATTATTCCTGAAAAGACCGTAAGAGGGCATAATTAAAAGATTTTTTAACATACAAGGGCACCTGTGTCAAGCCTTTTTTGCCTCGTGTCACTGCAACTGTAACTGAAAGGATGGCGGTATAATCACTCTCCTTCCATCCTTTAGAAGATTTTTGTCCCGGTTTTTAAGACTTCATCAATGGGAAAAGGGAGGAGGAGAAAAGGTGAAAAGGGACATGCCCTTTTATTATTATTTACCATTTTATTACTTCAAATAACCCCAGAGCTTTATTTGACAAGCCGCTGTGGGGGTTGTATAATTTGAACATACTGAGAATAACCATAGATGCAGCGCCAATGGCAGGCCAAAAAAGGGGAAATACACAGGGGGATTGTCCATCTGTTTCCAATTAGGAGATTAAGCCATGACTTACTCCATCGGCACAACCGGCCTCGTGATGAACGAGCCGCTTATATTTGAGAGGTCTTCAGAGGGGAAGAGAGGGATTGATATACCTAAATCCGATGTCTTCGACGTAAGGCCGGAGGATCTGATCCCGGGTGAACTTCTTAGAAATGATATAGAGGGGTTCCCGGAGGTCTCGGAGGTTGACGTTGTAAGACATTTCACGCGCTTATCGCAATGGAACTACGGTGTTGATATCGGATTCTACCCCTTAGGCTCCTGCACCATGAAGTATAACCCCAAGGTAAACGAGGATATCGCAAGGCTTCCCGGATTCGCCAGGATTCATCCATATCAGCCTGAGAGTCTTTCCCAGGGAGCCTTGCAGCTGATGTATGAGTTGGAAGGGTATCTTGCTGAGATAAGCGGAATGGACGCAGTGACGCTTCAACCTGCTGCCGGGGCCCAAGGGGAGCTTTGCGGTATGCTGATGATTGCGGCATACTTTAAAAAGACTGGGAAGCCCAGAAAGAAGGTGATAATCCCGGATACGGCCCACGGGACAAACCCCGCATCTGTCACCCTGGCTGGTCTTACAGCAGTTCCTGTGAAGTCGGGGAGTAAGGGGATATTGACGCCGGATGCGGTAAAGGCGGTTATGGATGAGGACACGGCAGGGATCATGATCACCAATCCCAATACTCTGGGGCTCTTTGAGAGTAACATAAAAGAGATAGCCGGGATAGTCCATGAAAAGGGAGGGTTCGTATACTGCGACGGAGCCAACATGAACGCCCTCCTTGGAATTGCAAGGCTTGGGGAGATGGGGGTTGATGTAGTACACATGAATCTTCACAAGACATTCTCCACCCCGCACGGCGGCGGCGGTCCGGGTTCCGGGCCTGTAGGGGTAAAAAATGAACTGGAGCCATTCTTGCCTGTTCCGCGTATAGTAAAGAAAACTATTAATCCCGGAACATTGCCCCATCCCCACCCCGACCCTCCCCTTGAAGGTGAGGGAGCAAAAGAGTCTCCTCTCCCTCAGGGAGAGGATGAAGGTGAGGGTGGGTCAGCCTGCATTTATAAATTTACATGCAATCGTCCCGATTCCATTGGCAGATTGAGGGCCTTCTACGGGAACTTCGGGGTACTTGTGAGGGCATACGCATATATAAGGGCCATGGGGCCTGAAGGTCTTAAAAAGGCAGGAGAGATGGCAGTCCTTAATGCCAATTACGTAAAAGAGGGGCTTAGGTCCCACTACCACCTTCCTTATGACCAGCCATGCTTGCACGAGTCTGTCTTTACAGATAAGATACAGGCAGAAAAAGAGGTTCATACAATAGACATTGCAAAAAGACTCATGGATTACGGCTTTCATCCGCCAACGGTATACTTTCCCCTTGTTGTCCATGACCCCATAATGATAGAGCCAACAGAGAGCGAGGACAAGGCAGGCCTGGACGGCTTCATTGACGCCATGAAAAGGATTGCAGAAGAGGAACCTGAACTGGTCAAAGGCGCTCCGCATAAAACCAGGATTGGTCGACTTGATGAGGCTAAGGCTGCAAGGAATCCGGTGTTAAGGTGGGGGTCAAGTGCTAAGGGTTAGATTCCACGGCAGGGGTGGTCAGGGAGCGAAGGTTGCAAGCAGGGTACTTGGGACTGCTGCATTCATTGAAGGGTATTATGCCCAGGACTTTCCACTTTACGGCGCCGAGCGAAGAGGGGCGCCTATAGCCGCATTTACCCGCATATCAAGAGAGCCTGTCTTAGAACGTGGAATAATAGCGGACCCGGATATAGTAATAGTAATGGACGAGACCCTACTGGACGATAAGATGGCCAGTCCTCTTGCTGGAGTGAAAGACGGAGCTGTTGTCTTTATTAACACCACCCATTCTGCGACTGAGGCAGAGGGCAGGTATAAAATAACAGCAAATGTGATCACCCTAGATTTAACTAAAATTGGGATAGAGAAACTGGGGAAGGCGGTGCTCAGCACCCTCGCAGGGGGTGTGGCAGCAAAACTTGCAGGGATAAATGAAGATTCTTTGAGAAAAGCAGTTGAGAAAGAGACCTCCGAGATTGTTACTCACAGAAACATTATAGAGAAGAACATTGAGGCCGCTGTTTATTGTTATAATGCTATCGAACCCCACCCTCACCCTGCCCCTCTGCCCTCAAGGGGCACCGAGGTCCCTGAGGGCGAGGGTAAAAAAATAACTGTAATAACCGTTCCCTTTGAACCGGCTGATATATCCGCCCCTTCCGTTAACTCCGCTGCCAATACCCCCATGCGAAAGACAGGGAACATGAGGATTTTCAGGCCTGTATGGGATTATGAAAAATGCACAAAATGCATGACCTGCGTGGCAAGGTGCCCGGATGGATGCATAGCTGTTAATGAAAACGGCTTTCCATACACAGATTACGATAACTGTAAGGGGTGCATGATCTGCGCTGAGGAGTGTCCTGCTGATGCTATCACTGCGGAAAGGGAGGTGCATGCATGGTAAGGCAGATGCTTACAGGTAACGCCTCCGCTGCATGGGGTGTGAGACTGGCAGAGGTGGACTATATCCCGGCCTTTCCCATAACCCCTCAGACCGAGATCATTGAGAGCCTGGCCAAATGGATAGGAGAAGGAGAGATGGATGCACGGTTTGTCACCATGGATTCGGAGCACTCCATGATAACAGCCGCTGGCGCAGCATCGGCCACAGGAGTGAGGGTATTCACTGCCACGTCATCCCAGGGGCTACTTTACGGTTTTGAGATGCTTTATACAGTTGCCGGTTGGCGGATCCCCCTGGTGATGGTAAATGTCTCAAGAGGGCTTTCCGCACCTATAACCCTTGAGGCGGACCACAATGATATCCTTGCTGCAAGGGACTGCGGTTTTTTGCAGATCCACTGCGAGACTTGCCAAGAGGTTCTGGACTCCATATTGATGGCTTATAGAATCGCTGAAGATGAGCGGATACTCCTCCCTGTCATGGTCAATATGGACGGGTTCCAGCTATCATTTACGAGGGAACCTGTGGAGATCCCTGATATAGAAAATGTAAGAAGGTTCCTTCCGGCCTATCAACCCAGGCATGCCTTTTTTAACGCCTCCCAGCCTATGGCCCAAGGGATTGCTGTCCTTGGCGGTCCAGTATACTCATATTTCAAATACCAGATGCACCTGGCGAGCAGAAAGGGTTTGGAGGTCTATAAAGAGGTCGCCGGGGAATTTGAAGAGGTCTTTGGCAGGAGGCATGATACAGTTGAGGAGTACATGACAGACGATGCAGATTATCTCCTGATCATGACCAACTCCTTTTCAACCTTAGGAAAGGCCGCTGTAAAACGGGCGAGGGAGAACGGCATAAAGGCAGGCCTCCTGCGACTCAGGCTAATAAGGCCTTTCCCTGATGAGGATATAAGAAAGGCCTTGCGAGGTAGGAAGGGTGTAGCTGTTATTGACCAGAATATCAGTGTGGGTAAAGGTGGGATACTATATCAGGAGATTGCCGGCGCCCTTTATAATGAAAAAGAAAGACCCTTGCTTCTCTCCTTTATTGGCGGACTGGGTGGAAAGAATATCTCCCCCGGAGAATTTGAGTTCATATTTGACAGCATCATCAGGGCTGCTGAGATAGGGGAAGTTCAGGAGCCGACGCTTCTTTATACAGCGGCGGAGTTGAAGGAGATGGAAAGGCTGAAAAAAATAGCCGGAAAAACCTTTGATCCACAGATTACGCAGATTACGCAGATTACGCAGATTTAATCTGTGGAATCTATGAAATCTGCGGACAACTATTAAACCGGACATGGAATAAATTATGGAATCAATAATCAAATCGATTAAACAACTTCCTGCTGAGGAAAACCTACTCCCAGGCACAGCAATGTGTGCAGGCTGCGGAGGGCTTCTTACCCTTAGGCACTGCCTTAAGGCGCTGGGGGAGAAGACGGTTATAGTCAATGCAGCAGGCTGTTTCACCCTTCTTTCCATTTACCCTTTTACCCCCTTCAGAAGCTCTTGGCTCTATACAGCTATGGCCTCTGCCCCAGCAGGAGCGCAAGGGGTGAGGGACGCCCTTGATATCATGATAAGAAAAGGAAGGATAACTCCTGATGACGACCTGAAGGTAATAGTCCTTACAGGAGACGGCTCTGCCAATGACATAGGGCTTTCATCCACTTCCGGGGCCATTTACAGGAACCTCGACTTCTACTATCTTTGCTATGACAACGAGGCATACGGGAACACAGGGTTCCAGTGGTCCCCCGGTTCACCCTTTGCCTCAAAGACTGCCACAACGCCCGAAGGGGCAGAGCTTTCCAAAAAGAACCTCTTTGAGATATGGAGGAGCCATAAGCCACCTTATCTTGCTACCATCTCCCCGGCCCATCCGGTTGATCTCATTAATAAATTTAGAAAGGCAGAAGGTTTCAAAGGGCCGAAGCTCTTTATATCCCACTCCCCCTGCCCTCCAGGATGGGGGACAGAACCTTCTCATTCAGCTAATTTTGCAAAACTGGCCGTTGACACAGGGATCTGGGCATTGAAAGAGGCGGTTTATGGCGAAGTCAGGCATACCCTCATCCCTAAAAAGTTCAAACCTGTCGAGGAGTACCTCAGGGAACAGGGGAGATTTTCCCATCTCTTCAAGCCTGTCCGGCAGGATGAGACTATTAGAAAGATACAGGAGATGGTGGACGGGTATTGGAAAGAAGTGAAGAGTAAGGAGTCAGTTGTTGAGCGCTAAATCTAAATCAAAAGCACAAGGAAAAACAGGTGACATAAGCTTCTTCTTTAACCCCAAATCTATTGCTATTATTGGCTCTTCCCCGACCCCCGGCAAGATTTCCTACGTCATACTCGAAAGCCTCAGAAAGATAGGTTTTAAAGGAGAGATCTATCCTGTAAACCCGAAATATAAATCTATTGATGACCTGAAATGCTACAACTCCGTTTCTGAAATTGGAAAAAATATTGACCTTGCTGTGATTGCAGTCCCTGCTGCATTTGTCCTGGATGCTTTGAAAGATGCTGGGACAAAGGTCAAGGGAGCCATCATCATAAGCTCTGGGTTCGGAGAGGCTGGGAAGGACGGCAGGAAGATGGAGGAAGGGATAAAGGAGATAGCGAAAGAGACCGGTATCAGGGTCATGGGCCCGAACTGCATGGGGATATACGATACGATATCGCTGGTGGACACATTTTTTGTTCCTGCTGAAAGGATGGGAAGGCCGGGAAAGGGCGGGATATCTATCCTTTCCCAGAGCGGTTCTTTTGCGTCAATAATCATGGATGAGATGGCGTCTGAGGGGATAGGGGTTTCAAGGGTTGTGAGTTATGGAAACAGGGTTGATGTGGGAGAATCCGACTGCCTTGAATTTCTGGCGGGAGATGACAATACAAAGGCTGTTGCCATATATATGGAGTCGGTGGACGACGGGAGGAGATTTGTCGAGGCCGCTGCCCACTGCGCAAAGAAAAAACCTGTTCTGGCCATAAAGGTTGGAAAGAGAGAGGCAGGTATATCTGCTGCGAAGTCTCATACAGGAGCCATGACAGGGAGATATGAGATTTACAGGGCTGCATTCAGGAAAGCAGGGATTATAGAGATAGACGGATATGAAGGACTGAAGGACGCATGCAGGGTGTTAAATATCTTTAAGCCGGTCAAAGGGAGGAAGGTACTGATTATAACCGACGGAGGAGGAATAGGGGTCAGGATATCAGATGCCTGCGAAGAGATGGGGCTTGATGTTGCAACCCTTCCGGGACCTGCGCTAAAAACCCTGGCCGCAAAATTTCCGGCCTATTACAGTATAATCAACCCTATAGACCTGACCGGAAGTGTTACTGAAGAGGAATATGTCACGGCACTGGAGGAAGGGCTGAAGGGTAGCTACGATATGGCCATTGTTGCCCTTCTTTGGGGGCCGCCAAAGCTCACCGAAGGACTGGTGCATAGATTGGCAGAGGCAATAAGACGTCTTAAAAAACCGGTGCTCATCTGCAGCCCGGGCGGAACATTCACAAAGAGGATGAACAGGGCCTTTGAGGAAAAAGGTATACCAGTCTTTACTTCACCGGAGAGCGTGACAAGGGCAGCGGCTGTATTGACAAAAGCAGGTCACAAATAATAGACACAGATATACACAGATTTTCTATAATTGACACTGATGAGTTCAACTTTTTATCTGTGTACAACATAACTTTTCTGTGGCAATCAGTGTCAAATGGATATTAAAAATTATGACCAAACAGGAAGCCAAAAAATTAATCAGGGAAGCGGTCTCCTCCGGGAAAAAGAGTTTGATCGAACCGGAGGCAAAGGCCATATTGTCTGCATATGGGATAGCTGTTCCAAAATCAGTCAGTGGTCGGTGGTCAGAGGCCAGTGGTCAGCAAGGAATTAAAGAGGCAATATCAAACCTTTCTCCTCCTTTTGTTCTTAAGGTGGTATCCCCTGACATACTTCATAAAAGTGATGTGGGCGGAGTTGTAACCGGTCTGAAAAATGAGATAGAGATACGGCAGGCAATGGAAGAGATTGAGAAGAGCGTAAATAAAAAGTCACCCAAAACCAAAATAACCGGTTTTCTAATTGAGGAGATGGCTCCGAAAGGGGTAGAGGTTATAATCGGAGGATTTAGAGACGAGCAGTTCGGTCCTGTTGTGATGTTCGGCACAGGAGGCGTTGCAGTTGAACTTCTGAAGGACGTGAGCTACAGGCTTGCGCCCCTTGATAAGACAGAGGCCCTGGACATGATGAAAGAGGTAAAAAGCTACCCTCGCCTGACCAGCTTCCGCGGTTCAGTGCCGGTTGATATGGATAAACTGGCAGATGCCATTGTAAAGGTTTCAGAGATAATCACTGAGATTGAAGAAATAAAAGAGGTAGAGATAAACCCGCTCATTGCCTCTGAAAAGGGCGCAATGGCCGTGGATGCACG
>ERZ1292633.371-Hain-H41-02um-R1-371-length-54950-cov-8_pt1 | contig 54950 bp, 52 predicted proteins | sample MGYA00564406_ERZ1292633 | MGnify/ENA primary metagenome ERZ1292633 (study PRJEB36523, sample SAMEA6512639) | groundwater metagenome | collected 2019-01-08 | study: AquaDiva: Metagenomics assemblies of 32 groundwater samples | reverse complement strand
CACCTCCCCGAAGCTTATCGCAGCTACGCCACGTCCTTCATCGCCTCTTAAAGTCTAGGCATCCACCGTACGCCCTTAAATTTCCTGTTAAGAAATTTGAAAATCACAAACCCTGACATTACATCAGGGCAAAACAACCCTTTAATACTTAATTATAAATAGTTTTTTAAAATAAAATTTTTCAATAGTATCTGGCTTTTCCAGTTTGAAAAATTTTGATTTTATAAAACTATACAATCCAGACCGCTCTGGTAACTAAATATAAAGGATTTCTCCTGTCTCTAAAAAAGACCCAGACACAAAAGTGTGTGAGAAATTAGAACAGGAATTAAATTTTCAAATATCATTCGTCCTGCCTTTTCAACAAAAAAACCGCCTTTCGAGGCGGCCGACAGACTAAAGAAAAGTCTGCTAGGGCCTGCCTTTTAAACTGTTCCTTGTAATATTCATACTGATAGATACCATCTTATACCAAAGATTAAATGAAGTCAAGTAAAGCAAAAAAGATGCCCTCACCGCACCAAACAGCATGTTTGAGTGGGGAAAAGACATCTTTTTTAGTATTTATATTAACCTTAAACTTGTCTATTAGGACAGTTTTGTACACCACAATGACTTCTACAAATCCCCAGTCTACAAACTTTACAAAATTTTATAGACTCATCATTTAAAGATTTCCCATAGTGAGCACAGGTTCGTTCAATACCTTCTGCCTTTTTTAATGATTCAAGCATTATTATTTTATTTCTAACTTATAAAACTTTTTCTTCTAGAGCTTCAATTCTTTTGTTGTGATTCATTACCGTATCTGACAAATCATCAAATTTTTCATTTAATTCTTTAAAATTATCTCGTGTTTCATTTTTAAAAGATTTTAAATCCGTCTCTAAATTATTAAAGTGGATATTAGCTTCTAATTTAAAAGCTTCTAGCTCAGTCTTGGTCGCCATTTTTTCTTCAATCTTAGAAAAACCTTTTATAATAACTTCTAAAAGTTCTGAATTGGTTATTTTTCTTTCATTCTCATTGTTCATACAACATATTATATAACACAAACCACGTAAATACAAAAGATGTCCCCGCCCACACCAAACAGCGTGTTTGAGTGAGAAAAAGACATCTTTTTTGCAAGCTAATTTAAATAGAACCTAATCTCTCTGAGACATTTCGTTCTCGATTTTGCTTAAGAATCTAGAAGCGTGATCTTTACCACCAAGACCAAATGCAAGTGCGCCAGCTATGGAAAGCATAGCTATTACACCTGTGAACAATACACTCATGTAGTATTCAGCGACTCCGAGTTGACCAAGTGCAATAATCAAAGCAAAAACCCATACAGTGTATTTAGAAAGTGCACCAAGCATATTTGCTGAGTGTAAGTTCATAGTCTTTACTGACGCGGTAACAGCCTTAGATATAGCTTGAGACACAAATGCAGCTATTATAAGTATAAATGCTGCGACTATAACTCTTGGCAGAAAACCTAATACGCTGAATTGTAAAAATGAAGCTATGTAATCTAGTCCAACCAAATTAAGTGATGGAAGAAGAAATACGATAACAACAAACCATTTTACAACTTGTCCTATGAAATACCCTGTGTCTAGTCTTACACCTGCTTTTCTAAAGAAATCTTCCGCGCCAATAGACTTAAAAACATTATCAATCTTTAGACTATTGAAAACCTGTTCTATAGCTTTAGCGATAAGATTACCCAAAAACCAACCGATTATAAAAAATAAAATTGCTACGACAAACTTTGGAGCAAAAGAAGCAAGACCCCACCATAAACCTTGAAGTGATGTATTGAAAACTTCACCCCATGAAGACCATATGTTATTCATAATAAATTTTGCCTATACGGCATATCCGTCAATACGACGGAAAAACAACTAACTAATAATAAAACGTCTAGGTTTCGACCCTATAAAGCAATAATTACATTATACCAACTTTTGTACTTTTTTTAATACCTGTGTGGATAACTCTTTAGATTGAAAAACAACCTCATGAGGAAAATCAATAATATCCCGCACAAGCTTGTCGTACATATTAAACCTATAGACGAATTCATCCTTATCAAAAACAGCATAAGTAAGCTCTGTACCTATTAGAGCTTCGAGTCTTTTGACACCGTCTTCGATCTTATTAGACTTTATCTTATCTCCGACTATAAGGAGATCTACCCTACTATCCTCATTTTTTATAAAAATACCTGAAGTAATGAGGAGCTTAATAGACCCGACTTTTTTAAAATGATCTAAAATCATTTGTTTATTTAACGTATCAGACCGAACGAGCAAATCTTCAAATTCATTTGTGTATTTAAAAGCATAGTTAAAAGCCCAGTCTGAAGTACGCTTTTTAATAAACCCAATAGAAGCAAGAAGCCTCATCTCCCTGTTTGCCATAAGAGACGATACCCTACTTCTATTTACAACATCCTTAGTAGTAAAACCTCTACCCTTGTTAAGGAGGAATAACCTCATGATCTTCACTCGAGCTTCTGTGCCTAATATTTTACCTAGAATTTCCATGCATGTAATTGTAAAGCCTTTTTAAAAAAAATCAACCTGCCTGCGCAAGCAGGGAAAACAAAAAGGCTGTACTTTTTAGGTACAGCCTTTTTACATATAGTAAGCTAAATTACTTTAGCTTACTATATTCGACAAGCTCAGTATCTCGCTATTTAAGCTCGACTTTACCACCTGCCTCTTCAATCTTTTTCTTAAGGTCATTAGCTTCTTCTTTCTTCATGCCTTCTTTAAGAGTAGAAGGAGCAGCATCTACTAAGTCCTTAGCATCCTTAAGACCAAGTCCTAGGGCTTCCTTTACAACCTTCATCACAGCGATCTTCTGATCACCTGCAGATGAAAGTACCACTGTAAATGTACTCTGCTCTTCAGCAGCAGGAGCTGCACCAGCGCCTGCGCCTCCTGCTACAGCCACAGCTGCTGCAGATACTCCGAATTTCTCTTCTATAGCCTTCACAACCTCATTTAATTCAAGAGTTGTTGCTTTGTCTAACCATTCTAATAGTGTGTCTTTATTCATAATGTATATTTATTAATTTTATAATTGAACGAACTTCTACTATGCAGAAGTTTTAGTTTTTGCTACTTCATTAAGAGCTATAGCAAAACGCTGTATTGGACTCTTGAATAAAAATGCCAATTTTGAAAGTAATACTTCCTTGCTTGGTATTGTTGCAATTTCAGTCATGTATACGCCATCTACAAACTTTCCATTAAAGATTCCACCTAGGATGTTTAACAAACCTTTGTGAGTCTTTTGAAAATTGTAAACTTCGCGAGGACTTGCTGTAGGATCTTTAGAATAAGCAATAGCTACCTCCCCTCCTAATTCTGGAACTTCACCTTCTGCTTTACCTTTAAGGGCGCGAAGAAGTAGTGTCTTTCTAGAAACTTTGTAATTTACAGATTCATTTCTAAGAGCGCTTCGTAGAGCTGTCTCATCAGAAACCTTTAAACCATGAAAATTTACAAAAACTAGAGATTCGGAGCCTTCTATGGCTTTTTCAAGGTCTTTTATTATTTCTTCTTTTTTTGATTTTTGTAACATTTTTTATTTTAAATTAAAAAAACGGCAAACCGCCGTCGACCCACTAAATAGGATTTACATGCCCTTTGATTACTCTTCGGGTAAACCTATCTTCTCTGCGGCATTTATATTATAGCATAAATGTACTATTTGGCAACTTTAGTATTTTGAGGAGTATCATCAGTACTATTTTCATCAAAATAACTAACTAGGAATATCCCCCCAAGTCCCAAAGCTATGAGTAGAGTAAATACTATTAAAGTTTTTAAGAAATGTTTTGTTAGCATATTATCTAATTATATGAACCAAAAAGCATGACAATAAGCACACCACAAAGAATAGCTAGTAACGAATACCAAAAGTCCCAATGAATATCATGTTTTTTTAATAAACGCACAAATCTCTCGTGACCTTCTACTAATATCCAGACAGGTAGCCAGAGAACCATGACTATTACTTTAAAAATAAAATCAAACACGATTACATTGTAACAATAAGTATTTTTATAGTAAAGATAAATATATTATAAAATATACTGTAAAAATATCTTTTTTATGCTACATTATCTACATAATACAAACATCATGTATTACCTAATACACACCTGCAGATGAGGGATTTATTAATACAATTCAAAATGTTCTTTCTATTTCTTGCTGATCTTGGAGCGGCTTTATTTGCACTTTGTTTAATGATACTAGTTAGATATGGTACAGACAACTTTACTGATAGACTAAGTGTTCATTTAATACCCTTCTCGTTTGTCATAATACTATTTATCCTGACTTTTTATATATTTAACTTATATTCTTTTAGGTTTAACAAGAACACAACTGAATTCACCAATTCTTTTATAAAAAGCCTTCTAATTTCTTTTGTTGTTTCTGTTTTAGTGTTTTATATATTTGGAAATGTATTTCAATTAACCCCTAAAACAAATTTACTACTATTCACAATAATATTTGGAATAATTGATTTTTATTTAAGGATAATGATCAAAAGATTGTTCACAAAAAATAAAATCAACAGGAAAGTGGTGGTCATAAGTGGCGAAAATGAATTAGTTGATGAACTGCTACAAAACCAAAATATTAATTACGAAATAATCCACCGAACTAATATTTTTAATCTGGATGAAATTATAAAAATGAATCCAGACGTAGTGGCAATAGACATAAACCAATTAACTGAATTAGAGAAAGTATACAAAGTTATAAAAAAAGATATTTCTATATACAGTATAAACAATTTCTATGAGGAAGTTTTCCAGAAAGTCCCGACTCAAAAAATAGAAAAAAGTGAAATCATAGAGTATATAAGTAAAAACAAAACAATATTTAATTTTATAAAAAGATCAGTGGATATTGTTTTATCTATTATTTTACTAATAGTCTTCTCCCCTCTTTTTATTATTATTACAATTTTAATAAAATTAACTTCGAAAGGTCCCGTATTAATAAAACAAAAACGCACAACTAAAAATGGTGAGGCGTTCATCTTATACAAATTCAGAAGCATGATCGCAATAGGACAAGACGGTCAATCAGAGAAAAATGGACCTGTTTGGACACCAAACAACAAAGAAGATCCGAGAATAACACCAGTAGGCAGGATAATAAGACAAACACACTTAGATGAAATACCTCAAATTGTAAATATCCTAAGAGGAGAAATTTCTTTTGTTGGACCTAGACCCGAAAGACCAGAATTCATCGAGTTATTAAAAAAAGATATACTCTATTATGATCTAAGACATTCCATACAAGCCGGACTCACAGGGTGGGCGCAAGTAAATTATAAATATGGATCATCAGTAGATGACACTAAAGAAAAATTGAAATATGATTTTTATTATATTAAAAATAGAAATATATTTTTTGATTTTTTAATTATTTTAAAAACTGTCGCAAAATTTTTCACATACTAATATATGAACACGCCCACAACAACAATAAAACCAAAAAAACTTTTTAGTTTTACAGACCTCAAGGAGGTTTGGGATTATAGAGAACTTTTATATTTCTTTACATGGAGAGATTTGAAAGTACGTTACAAGCAAACTTTTGTAGGAGTATCTTGGGCGATATTTCAACCATTCATAACAATGGTGGTATTTTCTTTATTCTTTGGCGCCCTACTTAAAGTACCTTCTAACGGCGTACCTTATCCGATATTTGTTTACACTGGATTACTTTTCTGGCAGTTTTTCTCTACAGCACTTTCGGATACAAGTAATGTTCTCATAACCAACCAAGCCATAATAACCAAAGTATATTTCCCACGACTCCTCTTACCTCTTTCAACAGTAGCGACTAAATTTATAGACTTTGCAGTAGCGGGAGTCATACTTGTGGGTATGATGATTTACTATGGATATACGCCAAATCTAATTGGTGTATTAGTTCTACCACTTTTATTAATAATAACATTCATGGCATCAGTAGGTCTTGGACTTTTCTTAGCATCTATTAATGTAAAGTACAGAGATGTACGATACATCTTGCCATTCTTCATACAAATTTTGTTATTTATTACACCAGTCATTTACCCAGCTGGGATATTAGGTAAATATTCTTGGATATTAGCATTGAACCCTATGATGGGAGTCATCCAGAGTGCCCGAGCAGCGCTCCTCGGCACTACGGTTTTAAACTGGACCCTTGTCAGCATTTCCCTTTTTGCTACTGCGACCTTGCTCGCAATTGGTATTTATACATTTAAGAAAACTGAAAGGTACTTCGCAGACATAATTTAAAAAAATGGAAACAATAATAGAAGTAAAAAATATAGGAAAAAAATATAACATCAACCATCAAAGGGGTGGGTATGTTGCACTCCGTGATGTATTAGCGAATGTTTTTAAAAACCCATTTAATTTTCTAAAAAATAAAACGAGGGAGATTATTGGTATCGATAAAAAAGAAGAATTCTGGGCATTAAAAAATGTCGACTTTGAGGTACGGAGAGGAGAAGTCGTCGGCATCATAGGACGCAATGGAGCAGGTAAGTCTACACTGCTAAAGATACTGTCACAAATAACTCCCCCGACAACAGGAGAAATAAAAATAAATGGTAAGGTAGGAAGTCTTCTCGAAGTAGGTACTGGATTTCACCCGGAGCTCACTGGACGAGAAAATATATTTTTAAATGGTGCCATTCTTGGAATGAAGAAAAAAGAAATAATAAATAAGTTTGATGAAATTGTAGAATTTGCAAATATTGAAAAGTTTCTCGACACACCTGTGAAATATTATTCTAGTGGTATGTATGTACGACTTGCCTTCTCTGTCGCAGCACACATGGAACCAGACATCTTAATCATAGATGAAGTCTTGGCTGTCGGCGACAGCGAATTCCAGAAAAAATGTTTAGGGAAAATGGAAGACATAACAAAAAAAGAAGGCAGGACCATACTCTTTGTTAGTCACAATATGTCCACAATTAAACAGCTGTGCACAAGGTCAATTCTACTTTCTAAAGGTAATGTAAAGATGGTGGGAAATACTGACGAGGTTGTAGATTTTTATCTAAATGACAAAACAAATACAAAAGAAAACGCACAAGAAATACCCCTCGACGCTGTCCTAGGAAAGAGTGGGGTAAGATTTACTCATATAAAAATCTCAAACGACGAAGGTAATTCAAATTTTGAAAGTGGTGATAAATTAAAAATAGAGCTTGATTATGAAAGTGACCTCGTAGAAGAAATAAAAGAAGTTAGAGTTGTTATTTCTATATTAAATAAAAGATCACAACAAATAGTCTTAAGGCTAGATAGCGACATACCAAATCAGACGATATCCGAAAACATGCCGACAAAAGGAAAAATACTATGTGAAACTGAAAGCATGAACTTAGGAGAAGGAAGCTATGTATTAGATGTAGATTTCTTAATAGGAGGAACAAGTGTGAACTATGTGAGAGGATTAGGACAATTTGAAGTTGAAACAAATCTAGAAAAATATGATTTTAAAAAGTACCCAGATGTTAGTGTCTGTGACACAGTGATAGGATATCAGTTTAAATAAATATGGAAAATCCAAAATTTCTTTTGTGATCAAAGGCAAGTTTAAGTTGTAGACGTCCAACGTCTACAAAACTATTTAACTACCTTTATTTAATAATATACAATGGAAGGGTGAAAATATCACCTCTCCATTAAACATATTAATACTTAACCTTTAATTTTAATAAAAAAAATTCCATTTTATATAAATCTATGTTATAATAAATAAACGCAATGACCTCAATAAAGACTAAAACTAAAGGCATAATACTAGCGGGCGGAAACGGCACAAGGCTGTATCCCCTGACGCTCGCTACGAGCAAGCACCTCTTGCCTGTGCATGACAAGCCGATGATTTTTTATCCATTGTCCATACTTATGCTCGCAGGCATTAAAGAAATTTTAATTATATCTACTCCTAATGATTTACCGAATTTTAAGAAACTTTTAGGTAACGGTGAAGATTTTGGAATCAAATTATCCTACGCAGAACAAGCTAAACCAGAAGGCCTCGCTCAGGCATTTCTCATAGCTGAAGAATTTATAGGTCAAAGTTCTGTAGCTCTCATTTTAGGAGACAATATCTTTTATGGAAATAGTTTAAGTCTCGTATTAGAACAAGCTGTACAGCAGAAAAATAAAGCTACGGTGTTTGGCTACTATGTAAAAGATCCTGAAAGATTTGGTATAGTTGGTTTTAATAAAAAAGGTAAAGCAACTTCTGTTGAAGAAAAACCGAAAAAACCAAAATCCAACTATGCAATCACTGGTTTATATTTTTATGACAACAGAGTAGTAGATTTTGCAAAAAAGGTAAAACCAAGTGAGAGGGGTGAACTAGAAATTACAGACATAAACGATATGTACCTTAAAAAAGGTGATCTCAATGTAAAATTGTTTGGACGTGGATTTGCTTGGTTTGATACAGGTACAGTTGATTCACTCATGAATGCAAATAGCTTTGTAAAAACAGTAGAAGAACAGCAAAATACAAAAATAGCAGCCTTAGAAGAGATAGCCTACATGAATAAATGGATCACCCACGCTCAATTATTAAAAAGGGCAAAATTTTATGGCAACTCATCTTATGGCAAATATCTGACAAGAGTAGCAAAAGACGTATCGAAAGATAAATCCCATAAAATTAGAATAAAAGTAATATAAAAAAACTAAAACAAGAATAAGACTCTACTTTTTTGCACGTAAAATATCTATTATATTTTTTATCCCCTCTTCAAAAGTTATCTTTGGTTCCCAACCTAGCTTAGAAAGCTTCGCCCCATCAATAGCATAACGGCGATCATGCCCAGGCCTTGTTTTATGAAGATCTACATACTCTATCATTGGCTCTGTGTTTAATAGAAGATTTATTTTGAGAACTATTTCTTCATTAGTAAATTCATCTGTGCCAACTATATTGTAGGACTCCCCCTTAACACCATTTTCCAGTAAAAACAAAAGGGACTCCCCGACATTTCTTACATCAAGCCAGTGTCTACTACCCACACTTAGTAATGTGTTTCCACTTAATTCTGCAAAAACAGGCATAGGTTTCCTCTCTATGGCATACTTAATAGCTTTTGGTATCAGCTTTTCAGAGTTCTGGTTCGGCCCAAAGATGTTCATAGTATAAGTGTTAATTATATCTAAGCTGTAGGTATTAAAATAAGAAAAGCTTGCCATACTTTGGCACGCTTTACTTGCTGAATATGGATTACTAGGTCTAAATCTATCTTCCTCTTTGTATTTATATCCTTCAGGTGCAGCACCATAAACTTCATCAGTTGAAAAATTTATAAATCTTGCTTCCGGCATGTGAAGGCGAAGAAACTCTAGTATGTTTACTGTACCAGTCAAGTTATCTTCAAAAAACTCTTTTGGGTGAAGAATACTTCGATCCACGTGACTATTGGCTGCTAGATGCAAAATGTAATCAACATGTCCTATGTAGTCCCTGACCGATTCATTTAAATCAAACTTCAAATCGTGGTATACAAAAAAACATCGAGGATTGTCTACATGATCCTTTAAATTCTTTAAGTCCCCCTTCTTGTTTAATCGCACTAAACAAACAACATCAAAAGATGTATTCTCGAGGAAATATTGCACAACATGAGATCCTACAAACCCTGCTGCCCCTGTTATTAACACTCTTTTATTCATATCAGTCCATTATAACACACAAAACTAAATATTGATGTGGAAAAACTTAGGCCACCTTCTGCATATAAATCTGCTATAGTATTAATATGAAATTAAGTGTCTGTATCCCAACATACGAAATGGGAGGTAAAGGAAAAGACGTCTTGAAAAGAAGTCTGGATATTTTAAAGATTCAAAATTTTAAAGATTTTGAAGTAGTTGTTTCTGACAATTCAGACGATGATGAAATAAAAAATCTTTGTGAAGATACAGAATACTATTCTCTTTCTATAAATTACTTTAAAAATCCTATAAAAGGTATGGCGCAAAATACAAACAGCGCCATAAAAAATACTAAAGGTGAAATTATAAAAATATTATACATGGATGACTATTTAGCTAATGAAAATTCATTGAAGCAAATAGCGGAAACTTTCAATGGCTACTGGCTGGTCACCGGCTGTGAGCATGATGATGGTAATAAAAGGTACGACCCACACTATCCGAAATATAATAATAAAATTTATCGAGGTAAAAATACTATTGGTTCCCCTTCTGTATTAGCCATAAAAAATGAGGACTTAATTCTATTTGACGAAAACATGACGTGGCTCTTAGACTGTGACTATTATAAAAGAATGTACGACAAATACGGAGAACCTCAAATATTAAATGAAATAAATGTAATTATTGGTACTAGTAAATATCAGGTTACGAATATTTTGTCAAAATATGCTAAGAAAAAAGAGCATTATTACATGGCTAAAAAATATAAAAAAACACTGTTGTATTGGTTAGGGTTATGGTAGAATGATGGCATGATACCAGTATTACGTCCCACAATTGATGAGCAAACTAAAAAAGAACTTTTAGAAGTCCTCGATTCCGGATGGTGGGGATTTGGTCCTAAAACCCAAGAATTTGAAGAGAAATTTGCTAAGTATGTAGGTGCAAAATACTGCGTAGGTATGAACTCTGGAACCTCAGCTCTTGATCTATGTTTAAAAGTTTATAATATTCATGGTGGAGAATTAATTACCACTCCGATGACTTTTGTTTCTGACGCTATTGTCGGTGAATGGAATGGCATGGATGTTACTTTTGCTGATATTGATCCTGAGACTTTATGTCTCGACCCAAAATCTATAGTAATTACCCCGGAAACAAAAGCGATAATTACTGTGGATTCACATGGCAGACTTACAGACATTTTAGCAATAAAAGATAAGTTAAAAGAACTGGGTCGCAAAGATGTACTAGTTATAGAAGACGCAGCACATGCAATGTATACCCCTAGCGCTGGTGAACATGCAGATATTACAATTTGGAGCTTTCAAGCGGTAAAATCTTTACCGATGTGGGACGGTGGGGCCATCACTACAAACGATGAGGCTATTTATAAAAGACTACGCACTCTAACATGGCTTGGTGTCGAGAAGTCTACATATGACAGAGTAGATCAAAAGAAATACACCTGGGATTATGACATAACTCAAGCACAAGGTATCAAAGCCTACATGACTGACGTGCAAGCCGTAGTAGGGCTCGGACAGCTTCGTAGACTCGAAGAAACAAATGCACATAGACGTGAAATTGAATCGATGTACAACATAGCATTTAAAGATATGCCTCAAATCAAAACACCCGCACCTTCTCACACAGTACAATACTACACAATGCAATGTGAAAACAGAGATGAATTAGGAGAATTTCTTGCTAATAACGGTATTGCTACATCTGTACATTTCAAACCTCTCTCTGAAATGACATATTGGAAAAAAGCAGTAAAAAGACCTCTACCTGTAACAGATAAAGTTTGGTTAAAACTTCTCTCTCTCCCAGTACACAATGCCCTTACTAATGAGCAAGTTGATTTTATAATATCTAAAGTAAAAGAGTTTTATGGAAAGTAAAATTTTAATTACCGGTGGTAATGGAGAACTAGCTACAGAATTAAAAAAGCATCTCAAAGGAGACTACCTAGGTAGAGAAGATTTAGACTTTACAAAACCAATTAATTTAGAAAAAGAATACGATCTGATTCTACACACAGGAGCATACACAAATGTAAAAAATGCTGAACTAGAAGGCAAGGACGAATGTTTTATGACAAATGTTTATGGTACTTTTAATTTAATAGAGCGCTACAAAAATACACCGTTTATTTTTATATCAAGTGAGTATGCTCACAACCCTATCAGTATTTATGCTCTAACTAAAAAGCTTGGAGAAGAAATTACAAAAACGCACAAGAACCATCTAATAATAAGAACAATATTCAAACCAAACCCATTCCCTTTCCCTAAGGCTTATGTGGATCAATATACTCAAGGTGACTATGTAGACATCATTGCAGAATTATTAGCAAAAAGAGTTTTAGAATGGGATAGAAAGACATCTAGCTTGGAGTATTTAGGTACGGGTAGAAAGACAATGTTTGAACTAGCTAAAAGGACCCGTCCGGACGTAGAACCAAATAGTGTAGAAGATTATATAAAAGAAACAGGAACTCCAATACCAAAAGATTATGAATAAATTAAAACTACCAAATGTAACTCTGTGCTGTTTTGGATCCGAAAAATACAGAGACCAACAACAAAAAGCTCTTGATTATAGTTCTCAAAATATAGAATTTGGAGAAGTTAAAAATATAATTGTAGATACTAATACCATAGATGAATGGAATAAAGCAGTTGTTTTTGATTTAGGAGACCATATAAATACAGAATTTGCACTCTTAGTACACCCAGATGGTTTTGTAGTGCACCCTGAGGCATGGAATGACGAATGGTTGAAATATGATTTTATTGGTTCTCCGTTCCCTCTTCCAAAAGACGATTTTTCTTATCGTGACGTTAATGGGAAAATACAGAGAGTTGGAAACAGCGTATCTTTAAGGTCTAAGAAATTATTACAGCTTCCTAAGAAAATTGGAATGGAGTGGAAACCCTTTCATGGATTTTACAACGAGGATGGATACGTGTCAGTAAACATGCGACATGTATACGAAGAACACGGATGCGTATTTGCGCCGATAGAAGTAGCGAAATATTTCGGAAGAGAATCAGAAATTCCAGAAAATAAAGAGGTGGAGAAAACATTTGTTTTCCATAAAAATCATGGTCGTAACAAGATTTACCCCAACTTTGAAAAATGATTGCTGGCATATTTCACAAAGGTTCTGGTTTAGGAAATCAACTATTTAGATACGTATTTGTACGATCTCTTGCGATGGATAAGGGTTATGATTTTGGTATGCAAAATCCAGAAAATTTTAAAGCCTCATCTTTCTTAAAAATAGATATGGGTACACCCACAACAAACCTAACCCACTCTTACACAGAACCAAGAGTAAATCACACTGATGGATTAACGGACATTAGAACTTACGATCTTGATGGAGTAGCTAAAATAACAGACAACACACTGATAGATGGAGAATTTCAAGGAGAAAAGTATTTTATTCATAGAAAAAATGAAATCAGAGAATGGCTAAAAATAGAAGAAGTAAGTCTACCAGAAAATTTATGTATAATTAATTTTAGAGGTGGTGAGTATGTGGGAGGACAAGAATTATTTCTAGCCAAAAAATATTGGAGGAGCGCTGTCGTGAATATGCAAAAGATAAACCCTAATATGCTATTTCGAGTGGTCACAGATGATGTTAAAACAGCAAAGAAATTTTTCCCAGACTATGAAATATCACATGACTTCGCAAACGACTATGCTTCCATACAATATGCAAAATATTTGATCCTTTCAAACTCTAGTTTTGCTATCATACCCGCATGGCTCAATGAAAATGTGGAAATGGTCATTGCCCCTAAATATTGGGCTCGTCACAATGTTTCAGATGGATATTGGTCTTGTGGATATAATATTGTAGATGGATGGATGTATCAAGACAGACTGGGAAATTTACACAGTGCTAAATCTTGCGAAGAATCTCTAAAAGCATACGAGGAAAATAATATTAAGGATACATCCCCCATTTATCTATCAGATGTACCTTTCAGTAAACGCCTAGCTAGACTGATACCACAAAAAATAAGAAGAGCGATAAATAAAATTACATGAAAATAAAAGATAATTTTTTAATGGTTTCAAATTACAACGCTGATATAAGCTGGATTTTAGACTACACAGATAATTATATTATTTATGATCGAAGTGATACAGATGAATGGGTAAAACCTTTTGATCCCAAAAAGGTAATGAAAGTACCAAATATTGGCTGGGATATTTATGATAAATTTACGTACATTATAGACAACTACGAAAACCTACCTAGCTCAATGATTCTGACCAAAGGTAACATATTTAAGTATATTACGAAAGAAGAGTTTGATAATATTTGTAATAATAAAGTATTCACTCCCATATTCACAAAACACCATAAAATACACCTACCGGTAGCATTTTATGGGGATGACGGTATGTATAACGAAATAAACAACAGCTGGTATTTAAATATTTTCGCTTCAAAATATTTTAAAACATACGATGACTTAATCTGGCCTTTCATAAAAAATATACCAAAATATATAAAATTCGCCCCAGGCTCTAATTATTTAGTTACTAGAGAAAATATTTTACAATACCCAAAATCATTCTACGAACAACTTCGCACATACATAGACTATAGCCCACACCCTGGTGAAGCCCAGATCATAGAGAGAATTTTGTATCATTTATGGAATGGAGAGCTAGATTTAAACTTAAAAATCTCTTACAAAGTAAAGAATTATATCTACAAAACTTTTAAAAATTTAATTTTTAAATTTAAAAAGCTATTTAGAAAATTTAAAAAGAAACAAATAGAATATTATTCTTCGAGTGAACTCATAGATTTAAGAAAGAGAATAAAAATTTATGACATCTTTACCTACAATGGTGAAGAAGAAATGCTTGAACTAAGACTTAATATTTTAAACGACTTTGTAGATGAATTCATAATAGTCGAAGCTCCTAGCACTTTTAGTGGCAAGCCTAAACCTCTATACTTTGAAATGCAGAAAGAACGTTTTTCTCCCTTTTTACATAAAATAAAATACTTTATTATTGATGATTATCCGAATGATGCTGAAATATTAAAAATTGCCGATGCTAGTCCAAACGTTCCGAAAGATGGACCAGAGCATTGGAGACGAGAATTTTACCAAAAAGAAAGTATTAAAAAAGCTTTAACTCATTTAAATGACGAGGACATATGCTTTATCGGAGATGTAGATGAAATATGGAAACTAACACAAGGAATGCCAAAAGAAATAAATAAATATAAATTAAGCCAATTAGTTTCTGTTTACTATTTAAACAATAGATCTAATGAGCCTTGGACAGGAACTCTTTTAACTAATTATAAAACAATAAAAGACGGTTGCTTAAATCATTTACGAACAGACAAAAAGTGGACTGTGCTAGAAAATGGTGGCTGGCACTTTACGTCTATGGGTGGACTCGAGGAAGTCAAAAGAAAATTACATGATAGTTATACAGAAGAGAGTTATAATAATAAGAAAGTTCAGGATAAATTAGAGGAGAGGTTTGGACAAACAGATTATATGGGTAGAAAATTTAAATTCTGGATTGATGAATCTGATTTACCAAAATACATTTTAGAAAACAAAGAAAAATATAAACACTTATTTAAACAAAATGATTAATGACTCAACTTATAAAAAAATAGATGTAGTTATCCCTGTTTACAATGGTGAGAAATTTATACTTCAAGCACTTAATTCTGTAGCTCATCAAACCTTACCTCCTAATAAAATAATTGTTGTAGATGATGGATCCACAGATAATACATATTCTGTAGTTTTAGAATATGCGAAAACTTGTTCACTAGAAATAAAAATAATTAAACAGGAAAACGGTGGGCTTTCTTCTGCGCGAAATACTGGAATAAAAGAAAGTATGGGAGAATTTATTGCCTTCTTAGATGCTGATGATATCTGGGATAAAAATAAATTAGAGGAACAAATGAATGTCTGCCAGACAACAGAATTTGAAAATCTAGCTTTGGTGTATTGTGACTATGATGTAATAGACATAAATGGAAATACGCAATACAGAAATTATAAAGCACCTCTTGATAAAAAAAGGATGCGAGGCATGGTATTTGAAAAATTACTAGAAAGAAACCAAATTACTTCAAGTGGAAGTGGTGTTCTAATAAAAAGAAACGTCTTTGATGTGGTAGGCTTTTTTGATGAAAATTTAAAATATGCTGAAGACTTTGATATGTGGCTTCGTATTGCTCAGAAATTTGAAGTTGATTTTGTCGCAAAAATATTAGTTCATATTCGTAAACATAATGAAAATATGACCTTTGACCCAAGTAAGACTTTTGAAAAAGAGCTTACTTTTTATAGCAAATGGATGTCTACCATTGATGGACACTACCCTATTCCTCTCTTATGGTCAGACAAAATAACTTACAGAATACTAGCTGGATTCCCCCAAAATAATCTACTAAAAACACTACGAGCAAAACTCCCAGCTCATCAATATAAAAAAATGTTTAGAATAACTTTTGGCTCTTTCTACCTTTATCTCCCAGTATTTTTAATTAGACAAATTTTCAACCTTATATTTTATCCAAAATACATAAGCATTCTATTTGGATTTATAAAAAATAAAGGCAAATAAAAAAGAATTTAGATATTTTTATATAACTTATAGAAATATTTATAAAAGTAGTTAAAAGGTTTTATTTGGAAAAACTTATAAATAAACATACGAGTAGAGAGATTAAAAAATGCCCAATGATAGTTTGGGTAATATTCTTTATATTTTCCTATGATGTGAATACATCTCTCAAACTGAATGGTCTTGTTTTTAGAACTTATACTTTCAGTCCTTAAGCTAAAGTTAACACTATATGTCGGCAAATTAGCAAATTTACCGACAGTGCCCATCTTAAGCCACAGATCATAATCCTCTATATGCTTTGTAGCTTCTGTTTCAGAATATCCTCCGAACTTTAAAGCAACGCCTCTCTGAAAAACAACACTAGAATGCAAGAAACAATTTTTATTTAAAATCTTTATTCTTATATCTTCGTCTTTCTCTGCATTAAATAGTTTGTATATTTCTTTATTATTCTCATCCTTTGCCACAAAACCTGTGCCCACTAAAACATAATCTTTATTTTTTTCTAAAAATTCTACTTGTTTTGAAATCTTATTTCTATCTATCCATACGTCGTCATCGTCAATACGGGCTATGTATTCTCCCACCCCTTGATGTAATCCAACATTTAAAGTTTTTTGGATCCCTAAATTTACTTCGTTCTTCATGTACTTTATTCTACGATCACCCAAGATAAGCTTGTCTACGATTTCTTTAGTATTGTCGAGAGAGCCATCATCAAGCACCAAGAGCTCCCAATTAGCGTAGGATTGGTCCAAAACGCTCTGTATGGCCTCTTGTATGCGACTCGCACCATTATACGTAGGTAGTAATACTGATACTAATTTATTCATATTCTTATCCATTCTTTAGGTATTAAATCATCTGTATTAATAGAAGCATCCTTAAACCAATTCTTTGGACAAACAACCGTTTTATTTTTAGAAACAGAGAGCCATGCTGCCCACCAAGAAAAAGAACTGTTTGCAATTATAAAATTTTTACATCTACTCATTAGATACATATGACCTTCATCTTTTAATCCTGCATATTCATTTCCTACAAAAAATACCGGCATTTCGAAAATTAAATTATTTTTACACCATTCTATGTCATCAGAAAAAACAAAGATCTTGTCTATTTTTGTTTGTTGATTAATATAATCAACACCTTTTTTATAATATTCCATACTAAATACATCATGGTTAGCATTTCCCACATAGTCCCCCCTTCGTACATGTATACAAAGTGAATTTATATTTTCTATATCAGTTGCGAGATTGTTAATTTTTAAAGGTAAAGGATTTTTAAAAGTAAATTCTTCTCTTATGGCATCTTCAAAACCTTCGAAATATTTAGGGCTTTGCCAATAGCCATCTAAATATAAGCTACTGCCTAAAGAAAAAATATTAGGATCAAAATGAAAAAACTTCTCCTTGCCTTTGTTGGGAATAAATTTATCTACAAGTCTGAATTTCTGAGATATTCTGTATAGAAATGGAATATTATTTTTAGATAAAACTTTACCTGTGATATTAAAAAGATCTAAATCATATCTCCTTTTAGGGATCAAATCTAATTTATAAAAACTAGTATCTAACCCTAGAGCTGTATTGTGCCTCAAGGACAAAACACGTCCCAATGCATACTGAAACATCTGATTACCCAAGCCCCCTTTTAACCTTACAATTATCATAATTTTATGTTTTCTTTATACCAAGTATAAGTTTGATTTAGACCATCAACCAGATTCACTTTAGGACTCCAGCCCAATCTCTTTATTTTAGAAACATCTAAGAGACGTCTCGGCGTACCATCTGGCTTCGATGTATCCCATACAATATTTCCTTCATATCCAACAACTTTTTTAATAATATTAGCCAATTCTAATATCGTTAAATCTTCACCTAAACCAATATTTATAATTTCCGAACTATTATAATTATTCATTAAAAAAATACAAGCTGAAGCTAAATCGTCTACGTATAAAAACTCTCTAGTTGGACTACCAGTCCCCCATAAAATAACTTCTTTTAAATTATTTTTTTTGGCCTCATGAAACTTTCTTATCATAGCCGGTATGACATGCGAATTTTCTAAATCAAAATTGTCTCCCTCACCATATAAATTTGTTGGCATGACACTTATAAAATTTGTCCCGTATTGTTTATTGTATGACTGACACATAACAATACCTGCTATTTTAGCTATGGCGTAGGCTTTATTTGTTGGCTCTAATTCACCAGTCAGTAAATACTCCTCCTTAATGGGTTGAGCGGTTACTTTAGGATAAACACACGCACTTCCAAGAAAAAGTAACTTTTTAACACCAATCTTATAAGAAGAATCTATAATATTAGTCTCTATCAATAAATTCTCTCTGATAAATTGAGCTGGATATGTGTCATTTGCAAATATTCCACCCACTTTTGCAGCAGCCAAAAAAACATATTCAGGCAATTCTGTTTCAAAAAATCTTTGAACTTCTTCTTGTTGAGTAAGGTCTAACTCAGCATGAGTTTTTATTATGATATTTTTATATCCATTTTTTTCAAGCTCTCGCACAAAAGCCTGCCCCACTAATCCCGCATGCCCTGCAACATAAATTTTTGCATTTTTATCCATACTATTTTAAATAATCCTCACTTTTTAAACCTCGAATGTTAAATTCTTCTTTGGTCATCAAATCTACAAGCTCTTTAAATTTTACTTCAGCAGTCCAATTTAATTTTTGTTTCGCTTTTGTACTGTCACCTAATAATAGATCGACTTCGGATGGCCTATAGTAAGACTCGTCGATGCTTACAAGTACTTTTCTGGAGTTTCGGTCTATGCCCTCTTCCTTAAGCCCGTCTCCCTCCCAGACAATATCATAGCCTAAAATCAATGCCACATAATCCACAAATTCACGCACAGAATGAGTTTCTCCTGTAGCTATTACATAGTCATCAGGATTATCTTGTTGTAGCATCATCCACATCGCTTTTACATAATCCTTGGCATAACCCCAGTCTCTTTTTGCATCCAAGTTACCTAGGAAAATTCTATCTTTAAGACCAAGCTTTATATCCACTAAACCTTCTACGATCTTTTTAGTAACAAATGTTCTCCCTCTTCTCGGGGACTCATGGTTAAAGAGTATTCCATTACAAACAAACATGTTGTATGACTCACGATAATTTCTACAAATCATATGAGAAAAAACTTTAGAGCAACCATAAGGACTTTGCGGATTAAATGGTGTTGTTTCTTTTTGTGGAGTCTCTAAGACCTTTCCGAACATTTCACTACTTCCCGCCTGATAAAATTTTATAGGATAATTCTGCTCTTTTATAACATCTAAAAGTCGCAGGGTTCCTAGTGCGTCGATGTCAGCTGTGTATTCAGGTATATCAAAGCTTACTCTTACATGACTCTGTGCACCCAAATTATAAATTTCATCCGGCTTACTTTTATTAAGCATAGAATTTATACTATTAGAATCAGACAAATCTCCGTAGTGGAGAATTAAATGCCTGTTGTCGACATGTGGATCTTCATATATTTTATCTAATCTTGATGTATTAAAACTCGAAGATCGACGAATCATACCGTGAACTTCATAACCTTTTTCTAGCAAAAATTCAGCTAAATATGAGCCGTCCTGACCTGTTATTCCTATTATTAAAGCCCGTTTTTTATCTGCCATACATTTATAACAACAATTTTTACTGTAAATTACTTAAGTTCGTATCCTTTTATATTCTCTTTAGCTTGTAACATCACTTCATTAAAAAGTTTCTGATCACCTACAACTTGAGCGTATTTTAATAATAAATTATATGAGCTTGCAATGTTTGGTGCCACTTCTATGGCTTTTCGATATGCTTCTTCTGTTCCCTTTAGATCACCACCCCAGATCTTGACCTGAGCTATACTCCAATACACATTTGGGTTTGTTGGTGAAAGTGATTTTGCATGATCTAAAACTGCTAGTGTTTTCCTAGACATATCTTCATTGTATGGACTATCTGTTAGATAGGTTACAGTATTTTGTAAAAAGTTTCTACTTATATACAGACGGTAATCACTTTTATTTATTTCGGAAAGTTCTTCTAAATACAGAAGCAATGCAGTTATATCTTTTACGGCATAAGGTAATATTTTTGGATCATTTTTAACAACAGATGGGTTGCTTGCGTATTTTTTATAAACCTCAAAGGCCATACCGCTAGCATCCCAATCTCCACCCATTCTTGATCCTTCTAAGAGTTTAGAATATAAATCCGGTCTTTTATTTATAGCAGATGCAAATGTATTTGAATATGCCCTAGACTTACTAAGAGGCATATAAACTATAAAAATATATAAGATTATAAATACTACAATTAAAACTGCGGCGATAATCTTTTTAGTAGATTTATTAATTTGTACAGGTAAAGATTTTTGTTTTAAATCATTTTGATCTTCAAAAGAATACAAAATCCCAGATAAAATGAACAAGCACATCAAAGAAAGACTGGAGTCAAAAGTAAATAAATTATTTACAATATATGCAGTTAATAAACCTACAAGAACAGATGCTTGTAGCCTATTTATATTATTTTGATTATATAATCTACAAATAGCATAAAAAAGACTGAGTAAAAATATAGAGTACAGAATAATTGAAGGATATCCAGCGGTAGCACCTAATTCATAAAATATATTGTGAGCCCTATCATTCCACCCCTCAAAGTTGTTTTCTGAGACAAGAATCTGTGGATTAAAATACGTCTGATATGCAATTGAGTAATTTTCTGGACCGTAACCAAAAACAGGACGTTCATTCATAGCTTTCTGTGCAATATTCCAAAAGATAAATCTACTGTTTCTGGCCTCTTCGGTAAATTTATTATTCAAATATGTATTAGGAGTAACCAACTGAACCCACAAAAATACAAAAGTCACTAATGCCAAAACAATACTCGTAATACTAAGACCTTTAATAACTTTATTTTTTGAGAAAAACATATACCCCACCCCGAGAAAGAGGAAGCCGGCACCAACACCAAGAAGTGTACCTCTAGCAGTTCCCAGTAACCCATTTCCATTAAAGAAACTATACAGACTTAAGAAAACAGGGCTGAAAGCTATAAAGAAGGTAGCTATAATAATAAGTATATTTTTTTTAACACTCAAGCTTTTTGACAAAAGGAGAAAACCTGATAAAGCTAAAGTGAAAAGTAAATATCCAGCGGTAACTGTCGAGTTTCCAGCAAAACCGCCCCCTGCATCTTTTACTAAAACTGTCGCAGAAAATTTAAATCCATCAGTTCCAAGCCATACACTCATAGCTAATAAAAAGCCACCTAAAACAAACCATTGGAAAAGTGAAATAATATAAGGTATACCGTATTTCTTTACAAGAGATGTAATTACAAAAGAAAGAGCTAAAGAGTGGTATAAGGTCAAAAGTCCAGTCCCCCTACCAAATGATGACCAAAAGGACAGGTGTGGATTAACAGCAAATAACGCTGAGATAGACATCCATGAAACAAACAAAATAAGTGGTAAAAAATATAAAATAGTCCTTTTTGAAACTTGATAAGATTTATCAGTAACTACTAAATAAAGCCATATAAAAAACAAAATTTCTACAACTGCATAAATAAAGAAAGTTTTTGTTGAAATATGGGGGTATAGATTCCGACTTAAAAATACAAGCGGTGCAAACAGCACCAATATATAAGAACCATATTTTAATGCCTTTTCTTTAAAAGTATTCATATTATATATAGTATAACAAATATTGCGACTTTTTTAAAACCCAGCAATGCAATATAACAAGAAAACAAAAAACCCCGTCTTCTCGTGAGAAGCGGGGCTTTTTGTAATACTTTATAAGGTGTATCAACCAGAGTTCACAACAGATTCAAAACCTAAGCTAAATTAGCTTGTAAGGTATTTGAATGCTGTTCTGAATGAACTTGTAGGTAACAAGTCAATATTTGATGCAGTAGCTGATGATTCTAAGCCAGCACCAGTGAAGACACGAAGTTCATCAAGTCTTACACGGTAGTTTCCAGCTGAGACAGCACCAAGCAAACCAGGAACTGTTTGAGTAACTTCAAGAGTGAAGTGTTTTGCATCATCTTCATCAAGAATGTATCCATTGCTTGAAACAAGGGCGTCTGATGTAGATAGAGCAACCACAGCTGAAGAAGTTACATCCGCTGTTGTAGGTGTAGAAGAATTTTCAAACACCAAAGCGAATGAATTTGAAGCAGTCGCTGTTGCAGCAAACTGAGCCTGTTGACCCATGTACAATGTATTACCAAATGCTGTTACAGTAACAGGAATTGTATACTTCACTGTCAATGTATCACCACTTGTTGAATGAGTAACAGCCTCATAAGTAGGTGTTCCCATTACAACGTTAACACCTTCTGTACGGAATGTCATAGCATTACCAGTAGCAGAACCAGTCATTTCTGTACTGTCTGTTAACTGATCGCCTTGTTCATTCTCAGCAACGATGCTAGCACGATTTGTTGTCGTAAGAGATATTGTTAATTGATCTCCGGCATCAAAGTCAGTTGTAGCAGCACCAGAATCTTCTATATCATTCATGTCAGCAGATACTGTAAAGCTTATAGTATCGCCAGCATCAATAGTAAGATCTAGGTCGTTAAATGTGATAGTTGCAGTTGAAGCGTTTGAAGTAGAAACTGTCTCATTAAATGTTTGACCATCTATAACGAGAGTAACGTTTCCAGTCATAGCTACTGGACTGTCTCCTGTAGCAGTTAGAAGAACAGGAAGCTCATCCAACCAAATGTCAGAATCACCTTCAACTTCTATTTTACCTTTTAACAAAACAACATCATCAGTATCCTCTGTAGAGTCAACTGATACGATTGTAGATTCAGGTGTGCTATCAGCTGAAATTTTCAATTCAGTATCTGAAGCAGATGAGAATGAAACGAAGCTAATAGATACACCGTCACCAGCTGTATCATAATCCATAGCTGCAGGTACTGAAGATGTATCTGTAGTAGTTACTCCAGAACCATCGACAACACGAACGTTTTCAACAGCTATAGTCCATGAATCAGAATCTATGTCACCTGAGTCAAGATTACTTACTCCGTTAACTGAAACATAGAATGACTCCTTCTTGCCAGCCTTTACGACTGCGTCAGAAAGAACAAGTATCTTTGAGTAGACACCTGTAGATACTTTAGTAAAGTCTTCAGCATCTGCAGTTCCTACCTCTTCTGAACCTTGCCATACAGTAACAGAATCAATGTAATCAATTAAACGATCTGAATCACCAGAAACATTTCCACTTGAGTCAAATACGAGCTTTACAGCAGATAATTGAATATCACCGTCATCTGAAGCCTCTATTTCAAAGCCAAGAACTTTTGTATCTTCAGAACCAGCACCGACTTCCTCACCACTATATTGTGATAATTGAGTCATAGCTGAAATAGTTCCAAAGCCACCGTCTAAGTCACCTGCTGGTGTACTGGAGTCACACTTAACACCAGTTGTTGAACTATAACCTGAAGCTGAAGTACAACCTGCTGGGAAAGTGTTAGCGTTTGCGCTGTCACACTTAACACCAGTTGTTGAACTATAACCTGAAGCTGAAGTACAACCTGCTGGGAAGTTACCAGATACTGATCCACCTAAAGCGACACCAGTCTTAGCACCAACGATTCCGTCAGCAACTAATCCCTTAGAAGATTGGAAAGCCATAACTGCAGCTTTGGTCATAGGACCAAATTTGCCGTCAGCAGTTAAGGATAATGCCTTTTGCAATTCCATAACTTGAGCACCTGTTGAACCTTGCTTAAGAGTTACAGAATGTGTGTATGCTAGAGCTGAGGTCGCAAATATTGCGAAAGCAACAACAGAAGCTACAACCATCATAACTCCGAAAAGGTATTTTGATTTTAAACTTAATAAATTACTCATAAATTTTTATAACTTTCTACGCCATTAAGTTAGTTTCGACAAAACTAAAAGCGTATTTTCTTATCACTATCTTCTATCCGCTTAACTTATAATTAACCAATAATAATGTGCGGCAAAAAATAGTGAATAGATTTGAACTAATATCCCGACGTCTTGTCGGGACCCCAAATTTTACATCGGGGCTGAAAACTAAAAACGAATATTTAGTTTTCAATGACCTTACTTGAACTCAACTTTTGTTTTAAATAAAACGAAAGTTGAGTATCCGTTTTCTTTTAAGATTTTTTCGACGAAACCTTAAATGAAAAGAATATTATTGTGATAACGAGATACACAAAAAAGTGCAACTCATCAACACAACAGTAATTATAATATATAGCCTAAAGAATGGGCAATATATTATGTGGATAACTCAGTAATAACTGAACTATTCACATAATACATACTCTCATATTTTCAAGCAAAATGCAATATTTTAATCAAAAAACGATAAGTATGGTTATTCAGAAAAATCTATAATTTTATATTTACTCCATCTCTTTTCCCCTGTCTTATTAAGGACACCTTCTTTCACCATTGCCACTAATTCTCTTTGGAGAGTTTTCTCACTTAAGCCGGACAATGTCTTTGAGACTCTTTTTCGAATGTCTGTTATGGTAGAGTCGCCTGGTATGTCTTTTATAGCACTTAATATCTCTTTCCTTCTTTCCTCTTTTATTACATTAGAACTTTTATCGGACAAGACTCTAGTTTTATCGGACAACACCCTCATCAAACTTCCTGCGTCTTGGACACCAAGTCTCGTGCTAGGAACTTTTTTATTTATTGATTGTCCGATAGAATGTCCTTTATGAATAAACAAGTTTCCCTTATTATTTACGCGAGAGAAATTTGGTAAATCATTTCGTGAAGTTCTGATTAAATTATCTTCTTCTTTTTCTGGATTTAATAGGAAATCTTCGAGCCATGATGTATTTACCTTATTAGACTCAAGAAGAGAGTGACTAAATTGAGTAAATTCTTTTTTCAAGATATTAAAATTCATTGGAGAGATAAGGCTGAGTGTTGCGCTGATGTCTAAAAAGGACAAGATAGCGTCTATTTTATAATACAGATCTGTCTTAGATATAGAATGAATGTCTGATATCAATTCTAAGCCGAGCGCCCTTATCTTAGAGCGTATTGGTTCGTCTTTGTTCATTATGTCCGTAACAATATATACTGCTGTAATAAGCTTATTTAGCTTTTTATAAGATATTGGAGATTTACTGTCCTTTATGGAAGTAGGGCTAACTTCTGATGAAATTTTAAAATCATTTTCGTCTGCAAACATGTGTCCATTATATATAGGACAATATTAAAGTCAATCCGTAGCAAATTAAAAGAGTTTGTATATTTTATTATATTCTACTTAGTAAATGAAATAATTTTGTGGTAAAATACACAAATGGCAAAAAAGATTATAAGAAAAAATAAAGAAGAAAAAGAATACTCACCCAGACTAAAAAGTCACACAAAACACGGCATACTTGCAGTTGTTTTTTTCGTATTGGCGTTATTTTTTTTAATGTCTATGTTGGGTTTGGCTGGGGTCGCAGGAACATTTGTATATGAAAAACTTTATTATCTACTTGGTGTAGGATACATACTTTTCCCCGCACTCCTCACACTGCTCGGGGTTTCATTTGTAAAATCAGAAGCGCCTCACGTAGGACTGATGAGCATGTTAAGTGGTACACTTTTTCTCCTATCTGGTCTCGGCATCATAGACGTGGCATCAGGAGTGCATGCTGGTGGGTTTCTCGGAGAGATATTGTCGACACCATTTATATCTCTCTTTGATGTATATGCAAGCATTGTTTTGCTCGGAGCTATTCTCATAATTTCACTCCTTATAATGTTTGACACTCACATAAACTTTAGTGTTTTTATACAGAATATTTCTGCCTTCTTTTCCAAGAAAAAAGTAGAGGGTGACAATGAAGAATTTGTTGAAAAAAATAAAGAAGAAGCTCCCAAAGAGGAAGAAGAAATGCCGAAAGAAACAACAAAAGAAAAGTTGAAAAACGTACTCGGAATGATGAAGAAAACAGAAAGTGAAGAAGAGGAAATACCTATCACTAAAAACAGAATCAAATCTATATCTACGTACGTACCTCCCCCACTCTCACTTCTTAAAGAGGACAGTGGAAAACCAAACACAGGAGACATCAAAGCAAATGCAAATATAATAAAACGCACCCTCATGAACTTCGGTATAGAAGTTGAGATGGATGAAATCACAGTAGGACCTACTGTCACTCGATACGCCTTAAAACCAGCAGAAGGTGTAAAACTATCCCGCATACTCGGGTTGCAAAATGATCTCGCTCTCGCCCTCGCTGCTCACCCAATAAGAATAGAAGCGCCTATCCCCGGTAAGTCCCTTGTAGGTATTGAAATTCCAAACAAGTCTAAGTCTATTGTCGGACTTGCTACTCTACTCTCAAATGATAAATTTCAAGACTCAGAGAAACCTCTTACTATAGCCCTAGGAAGAGGTATTGGAGGTAAGCCGATATTTGGCAACCTTGCAAAGATGCCACATGCACTGGTGGCAGGAACAACAGGGTCAGGAAAATCTGTAACCATACACTCCATAATAACTTCCCTATTATATAGAAATGGCCCAGATGACCTAAAACTTCTACTAATAGATCCAAAAAGGGTGGAGTTAACTCTCTACAACAACATTCCCCATCTCTTAACACCAGTCATAACGGATGCAAAGAAAACCATACTTGCATTAAAATGGGCAGCCAAAGAAATGAATAGACGCTATGATATACTCGAAACACAGTCAGTGCGAGACATAGAGTCATACCACAACAACGTACTCACTGCGGGCAAGAAAAAAGAAGGTGAAGAAAATACACTCGAACGCTTACCATACATTGTTATCATCATAGACGAATTAGCAGACATAATGAGCTCTTATCCAAGAGAGCTAGAAGCTGCCATAGTCCGACTTGCACAAATGTCTCGAGCTGTGGGTATACACCTCATACTATCTACGCAAAGACCAGAAGTAAATGTTATTACTGGGCTCATAAAAGCAAACATCCCTGCCCGAGTAGCACTCAAAGTTTCTTCTCAGATAGACTCAAGAACAATACTCGATGCTGGGGGCGCAGAAAAGCTTCTAGGTGCTGGAGACATGTTGTATTCTTCAGGAGAAGCACAGCCAGAACGTCTACAATCAGCCTTTATCTCTGAAACAGAAGTTAAGAAAGTTGTACAGTATTTAATAAATGCTTATAAAGACGAAGTTACCGAAGAAATAATACTCACAGCGGGATCCATATCTAACGACAAGAGCATCTTTGAAAGCACTCTTGAAGACGAGAACAGTGAGGATGAAGACGAGATGTATGAAGAAGCTCGCGCATGTGTCATAGAAGCAGGTCGCGCATCCACATCATATCTACAAAGAAAGCTAAAACTCGGCTATGCAAGAGCAGCACGCCTCATGGACACACTAGAAGAACGTGGAGTTATAGGACCAGGAGACGGAGCAAAACCTAGAGAAGTCTTAGAAAAGATATCCAAAGATGAAAATGGTCAAAATGTAATATAATAATCTAATGGATCAAAATACAAAGAAAATAATAAAAATAAGCGGACTATCTATATTTTTCCTAGTCATATTTATATATGCTTTCTTTGTTTCTAAAGACCTGATATTTGGTGTGAGGATAAAAAATGTAAACATAACAGACGGAATAAAAATTACAGAAAATATACTTAATATAAATGGTAATGCAAAAAATGCTACTCATATAAAGTTAAATGGGCGTGAGATATCGATTAATCAGAATGGAGACTTTAACGAAACAGTGGCTCTCCTCCCCGGCTTTAATATCATAAACATTAAAGCTGAAGACAAATTTGGATATGTGGATGAAAAAAATTATAAATTAATGCATGTAAATTAATCGCTCCAAAAATTATATTTTAAGAACGATAGAAAAATTATGAAAAAAGAAAAAGAGAAAAAGAGTGATAGTGATGGAAGTACCCTTAACGAAACACTCAAAGCAATACAAAACAAATTTGGAGAAGGATCTATAATGAAGTTTGGTGATAGTCCAAAGGTAGATATTAATGTCATACCCACAGGCTCCCTAGGGCTCGATATGGCTCTTGGTGTAGGCGGCATACCGAGAGGTAGGATAATAGAGATCTTTGGTCCAGAATCCTCAGGAAAGACCACCCTCTCCTCTCATATAGTCGCTGAAGCTCAAAAGCTCGGTGGTGTGTGTGCATACATAGATGCTGAACATGCAATGGATCCAGAGTATACAAAAAAGCTCGGAGTAAACATAAATGATTTACTTATCTCTCAGCCAGACAATGGTGAACAAGCACTCGAAATAGTAGAAAGTCTTGTAAGGACAGGTAAGGTAGACGTAATAGTTGTGGACTCTGTAGCGGCATTAACCCCAAAAGATGAGATCGAAGGCGACATGGGAGCATACCACGTCGGTAAACAAGCTCGCCTCATGAGTCAGGCACTTCGTAAACTTACTGCACTAGTAGCCAGATCTAAAACATGCGTAATATTTATCAACCAAATAAGAATGCAGATAGGGGTTATGTTTGGAAATCCAGAAACTACTCCAGGAGGTAAGGCATTAAAATTCTACACTTCTATAAGACTAGACATCAGAAAAATAGCACAAATAAAGAAAGGAGAAGATGTTGTAGGTAGCAGAACGAGAGTGAAGGTAGTGAAAAACAAAGTCGCAGCTCCGTTCAAGCAAACAGAATTCGACATCATATACAATGAAGGAATATCCAAAGAAGGCGAACTCATGGCCCTCGGAGAGAAATTTAAAATCATAGAAAAAACTGGTAACTCATACTACTACAAGAGTGAGGACGAGAAAATAGAGAAAATAAAACTTGGTGTTGGATACGACGCAACACGTAAATTCTTAAAAGAAGAGAGTAAAGTATCGGCTCAAATCCTCAAAGCAATAAAAAAGAAATTTGCAGAAGAAGCCTAAAATACAGTCATTTTGTTTGCATTAAAATATAAATTTGTTAGTATACCCCATATGTCACAATTAGAATACAGTGAAATACGCGAGAAAAAAATTATTATCCATGATGATGAACCATGTGAAGTGGTGGAAAGTCATGTCGCCCGAACCCAACAAAGAAAGCCTCAAAACCAGGTTAAACTAAAGAGCTTAATATCTGGTAAGGTCTTCCCTGCTACGTACCATGTTTCTGATAAAGCTTCTGAAGCTGATATCACAAAAAAAGATGTTATGTTTCTTTACGAGAATAAAGGAGAGTATTGGTTTTGTGACCCAGAAGACAAAGCTAATAGGTTTAAACTAGATGCCATGCTTATAGGAGGTGCTACAAAATTCCTCAAAGCAAATACAAATGTGAGTGCTATGGTCTGGGATGACGATGATGAAGAGAAGATAATAAAGATAACCCTACCTATCAAAATGGAGTTTAAAGTCAAAGAAGCTCCCCCTGCAGTGCGTGGAGATACCTCAAAAGGAGGTATTAAAGTAATAGTTCTAGAAAATGGGACCAACTTAAACGCCCCAATGTTTATAAATGAAGGAGACACAATACGTCTCAACACAGAAACTGGAGACTATGTGGAAAGAGTCTAGCTATATAAAATAAAAAACCAAAATCAAAGTTTTTCTGGTACGAAATTTTTAAGCTTAAAAATTTCTGAAACTCTCGACAGGGCAGCCGAGAGACCCCTCCAAAACTTTATTTTGGTTTTTTATTTTGCTACGAAAGGAAGGAGACCTATAAATCTAGCGTGCTTTATGGCTAGGGTTAATTTGCGTTGGTTCTTAGCTGTGACACCAGTACGCTTGTGATTCATTATTTTACCATTAGGGTTTAGAAATCTCTTTAAGATTTCGATATCTTTATAGTCTATGTGTTTTATGTTGTTTGCTGAAAAATAATCTTGTTTCATGTGATTTTACGAAATCATGTCGCGTAATCGTCAATTAAGACGCAACGTTACTTATTAAAATGGTATGTCCTCAGGGTTAATGTCTTCTTCTGGGTATTCGATACTGTCCATGTCTTCTGAAGGGGCTGCCTTAGGTGAAGATCCTGTACTTGCAGGTGCACTTCCTCCCCCACTTGTTCCACCCTTAGGACCAAACTGAGTGCGGTCTGCTATGATTTCAGTTCTGTATTTCTTTTCACCACTTGTTTTGTCGTCCCAGCTTCTTGTCTGCATTCTACCTTCTACAAGTATAGAATTACCTTTTTTCATATACTGAGCTACTGTTTCTGCTTGGCGCCCAAACACAACTACGTTGTGATAGTCAGCTGATTCCTGACGTGCTCCATTTTTATCTTTCCATACTCTGTTTGTAGCAAGAGAAAAGGAGCAAACTTTGATACCTGAAGGTAAAGACTTTAATTCTGGATCGCGAGTAAGATTTCCTATTAATATTGCTTTATTTAAATACATGTAGTGTTTTAAAATATAAAATGATAATTAGGAAACAAGAGCATCTATTTCTTGGTCTATTTTCTCTTTATCTATAGGTGTGCCTATTTTTTCTTCTTCATCACCCTTTTTAGTGAGCATTACTCTCTTTCCCCCATCTTCACGGAAGAATCTCTTTGCAGCTATGGTGTTTTCTTTAACTGTTTTTAGTATTAAAAAGCGTAGTACTATTGGATTAAGATCTAGACTTTTCTTTAGTTCAATAACTTGATCCTTTTCCATAGTAAATTTGATCCAGCCGAAATATGCTGTAGTGAACTTGTTACGGATATTAGCCACAACCTTTTGCATAGGATATGCAAGAGTTATCATTTTAGGCATTTCGTCAGAGATAAATTCACCTTTAAGTGATGTTACTGTTTGCTTTATGATATCATATTTAGCAGCTAAATCGTCCTCGGCTATTGTAGAAACTAGTAAAAAACCGAGCTCATATACCTTAGAGTTTGGGTCCATTGCTTCTTTTGCACCTGTATTAACTTCTACCTCTTTATCTTGCATGCACCTTATACTATCAAAAACTTATAAATAAGTAAAGGAGTCTATCGAATAGAGGCTAAAAGCCAAATACTCGTCTCGCATTTGAGACGATGGCTTGTGCTACATCTTGCTCAGGTAGACCTTTTATCTCTGCTATACGTTTTACAACCCCTCTTACGTGGTGTGGCTCATTACGCTTGCCTCTATGTGGCACTGGAGTTAAATACGGGCAATCAGTCTCTGACATAATCATGTCGAGTGGAGTATTTTTTATAACTTCATCATAATCATGAGTAAATGTTATCACTCCTGTAAAAGAAAGCGTAAAACCAAAATCTAAAAATGCTTGTGCTTCAGGAGGACCGCCTGCAAAGAAATGCACGTCCCCCTTCACCTTTGCATATTTTTTCAAAATATCTAATGCATCAAAATACGCATTTGGTTTAGCGAAACCATGTCGTGCATCGTCGATCAAGGCACGACTAGTGTCATTTTTATTATTACGAATGTGAAGCATGATCGGCTTACCTACTTCGTTTGCAAGCTCGATCTGAGCTACTAAGGCAAGCTTTTGCTTTTCCATAGACTCTACATCCATACGATAATAATCAAGCCCGCATTCCCCTATTCCTAATACTTTTGGATTTTTCAAAAGTTCTCTATATACATCTTTATCAAATACTTCTCCCCGAGAAGTAAAATCTTTACCGCCCTCACCAAGTTCCTGCTTATCATGATATGAAGCGCCTGTGTGAATAGGATGAAGACCGACAATAGAATACACTCCTTCCTCATATTTATTTGCGAGCTCTACTGATGCGCGAGATGTGTCTATCTGAGTACCTACATTTATCATCCAAGTATCACTATCTAAAGCTCTCTTCACAACCTCATCTTGGTCAGCATCAAAGGCATTAAATTGCACATGACTATGTATGTCTATGTATTTGGGAGTCATGTTAATCTTTTCTTAAGAAAAGCGGTGTTTCAGGTTTCTTGTTTTGTTTAATTAAATTTTGGATTTTTTCTGAAGTTTCGGGCATAAGTACTTCTAGGTGTTCTGCTATATTTTCCAAACGCCAAATAAGTCCTGAAATTATTCCCTTTGCTTTTTCGGGATCTGTTTTAATTAATTTAAAAGGCTCAGTTGATTGAATTAACGCATCAACTTCACCGATTAATAGCCAAATAAAATTGACAGCTCCTTGAGTATTAAAATTTTCCATAAAACTTACAAACTTTGGATCAAGACCAGTGGAGGGAAGATCTGTCTTAAAAACAGAATTATTTTCCGCCATTGTCATTATTCGAGAAACTAAATTCCCTAGTCCATTAGCTAGATTTGCATTGTAGGCATCTTTAAACCTATCCATTGTGAATGGACTATCTTCAAAAGAAGACACCTCTCGCAATAAGAAGTAACGCAAGGCATCAGTGCCATATTCTTTCACAACTTCTTCTGGGTTAATAACATTACCTAAAGATTTAGACATTCGGATTCCGCCCTCACCTGTAACAAAACCATGATAAATGACAGTCTTTGTAGGAGGTAGTCCAGCAGAAAGTAACATGCCTTGCCACATTACTGATTGAAACTTAACCATATCCTTGCCTGCAGTCTGCACATTATATCCATTTTTCCAAAACTTTTCGAAATTTTCTTTATTATGAGGCCACCCAAGACTAGAAATATAGTTTACAAGCGCATCAAACCATACATACATCACTTGATCTTCATCTTCAGGTATTGGTACACCCCACGCAAAGCGTTCTTTACTGCGAGAGATAGAAAAATCTTCCATTCCATTTTTTGCAAACTCTAATGCTTCATCTCGACGCCACTCTGGAAATACTGCATTTTCAGAATTTAAATAACCTATGATCTCATCTCTATATTTTGTTATATTAAAAAAGTAATTTTCTTCTTCGACAGTCTCAGGTATAAGAGTAGGATGGAATTCGCACTTACCATCTATAAGATCCTTTTCCATTATAAATTTCTCGCAGCCCACACAATACAATCCCTGATATTTCTTTTTATAAATATCTCCTTTCGCCTCACACAAATGCCAGAGTTCTTGGGCTGCTTGTATATGTCCCTCACTTGTAGTTCTTATAAAATTATCATTTGAAATATTCAATAATTCAGTAAGTCTTTTATATGTATCAGCATAATGATCGACGTACTCTTGTACATTTTTTCCTTGCTTCTCACTTGCTTCCCAAATCTTCTGCCCATGTTCATCTGTACCTGTACTAAAAAAAACATTATCCTTACCAAGGAGAAGCCTATGATACCTTGCTATTGCATCTGTTTGTACTAATTCAAGTGCAAAACCTATATGAGGATCTGCATTCACATACGGAATAGTAGTTGTAATGTAAAAACTTTTTTTATCCATTTTTATTCTGTATTTTTTCTTGCTAAAACTTTGTCCTTTTCGAGGTCAGTAAAGAATTCCATTATAATCACAGTCACGGGTATAGCAAGTACCACCCCCCACACTCCATCTAATTCAAAGCCCACTAATGCAGCGAGTATTATAATGATAGGTGACAAACCTACAACCTTGTTTATCACAAGTGGAGAAAGCAGGAAAACTTCAAATTCATGGATTATAAGATATGCTCCAGCTACCATCACAGAAGAAGTAACACCGCCAGATAAATATGCAAATAAAACTGCAGGAATAATAGCTATCAATATACCGTAAGGTACGAGCTCCATGATACCAGCGATAATAGCTAGAAGTAAGGCGTACTGTATACCGAGAAGTGAAAGTACTAAGTAAGTAAGGATGGTGATGAGTAAAGCGAGGAGCATCTGGCCCTTAACCCAAAGGGCTATTTTCCTGCGTGAACGCTCCCATAGATTTACAATATAATTTTCATACTGTATGGGTGTGATAACACGCAAGAAATTCTCTATACCCTTCTCTTGAATTGAAAGGTAGAAAGAAATCAAAATAATAAGCATGAAATTAACAAGACCACCAAAAATCACTGAGAAGGTTTGGAAAAATCCTCCTGAAAGATTCAAAACGAATTCTTTGGACACAAGCATTAGATTGCTTAATGAAAAATCATGAGAAAGATTGCCTACTACATCTTTTGCTCCAGAAAATGCCTCATTATTGAAATAATCTAAAAATGATAACTCCGGGAAATATGAAGCCATGAATATCGAGAAATTATAAAGCTCTGTTATGAGAAGTGGGGCAAATAAATAAAAAAGCCCAGCTAATACAAGAAGGGTTACAGTATACAGGCTGACTATGCCTGTGACTCTACCTATGCCTATTTTCTTAAAATGAGGAACTGCTGACTCCACAAAAGAAGCTACGACGATAGAGGTCATAACCACAAGTATTAAATCCTTCAAATACCACAATAAAAACACAGCCAAGGCAACCAACACAGCACGAATCATCGTGCCTGTAGATATAGAAAATAAAGTAACATTATTCTTTTCCATTACATAAATATGATAGCACAAAAAACAATAATAGAAAAAGTTAGAATTTTAGAAGCTTTATAAACTTATTTTTATCTTTAAAAGGACCTATGAGAGCTAGGTTTAGCTTATTATCTTTAAAGATATCTTTCGCCATGTCTTGGATATCTTCTGCTGTTACCTTGCGCAGAGCTTTCGCTTTTTCTTCTGGAGTTTGGATTGTTTTCTTTAATAATTCTTGCCCTCCATAGAAGTTCGCTATGTCGTCTGTAGATTCCAAGGAAAGCTTCATGTTGCCTATGAGGCATTCTTTTACCTTATTTAATTCTTCTTCACTTACTTTTACTTCTATGAGGCTTCTGCATTCTAGTAATACAGCGTGGATGACTTCTTCTATCCTTTTATTATCAACTCCAGCCGAAATTTGAAAAAAACCATGGTCAGTATACGTATCATTATATGCACGTACGTAGTACCCCACCCCCATCTCTTCACGGAGCTTCTGGAAAAGCCTAGAACTCATACCACCACCCAAGACCCCACCGAGTACAGAAAGTACGGCATTGTTTTTATTAAATAAACCATAACTGCGAACTCCGAGTACAAAGTGTGTCTGGTCTGTCTTTTTAAATTTGAGGAGGACTTGTGGTTTTATTTGTACTTCTCTCACTTTTAATTTATTTTCTTTTTTACCACGAGAAATAGGATCAAAAATCTTATGAGCTTCCTTCATAACTTCTTTTTCTGTAATCTGTCCTGCGACTATGATAGTCGTAGCTTCAGGTAGATAGTGCTCTCTTTTATAATTAACAAAATCCTCACGCTTCATATGTAAGATATTTTTCTTCTCCCCTGCTATGTTCCAACCTGCAGGTTGGTCGCCATAAAGTAGCTTCATAACTAAATCCTGCACATGCCGACTAGGCATATCTTCGTACATGTTTATCTCTTCGATGATGACACCTTTTTCTTTTTGTATTTCAGGATCTGGAAAAATAGAATTTAAATATACATCAGAAACAACATCTAAGATTTGCTTAAAGTGTCTTGCGTCAGACTTGGCATAATATCCAGTGTATTCTTGACCCGTAAAGGCATTGTACTGACTCCCTAAGCCATCGAGCTCCTTAGAGATGTCTATAGCCTTCGGTCTCTTGGTAGTACCCTTAAAGCACATATGCTCTAAGAAATGCGAAATACCATTATTCTTTTTGTTCTCATATTTAGACCCTGTCTCTACCAACACAAGCACTGTGACAGTAGGATTGTCTTTCATCGGTATCGTCACCACCTTGAGCCCATTTTTTAAAACTTTTTTTGTGAATTTCATTTATTGTATTTTCTCTCTTATGTATTTCTGCAGGTCTGAAACTTTCACTCTCTCTTGCTCTCCTGTATCACGGTCACGAACTGTCACTGTATCATCTGTGAGAGTATCGAAGTCTACAACAATACAAAAAGGAGTACCAATCTCGTCCTGTCTTCTATAACGCTTACCGATGTTTCCGTTGTCATCAAATTCACATTTAAACTCTTTCTTTAACGAATCATAAATACCACGGGCTTTGTTTACTAGTTCTGGTTTATTTCTAAGAAGCGGGAAAATTGCGGCTTTAACTGGGGAAAGTTTTGGGGAAATTTTTAAAACTATACGTTTATCTTCCCCCAGAACATCTTCGGAATATGCGTCTGATATAAATGCGAGGAACATACGCCCCATACCAACTGATGTTTCTAAAATCCACGGAATGTATTTTTCACCAGTCATTGGATCAACATACTGCAAATCAGTTCCGGAATGCTTCATATGTTGCGTAAGATCATAATCTGAGCGATCATGCAAACCCTCAAGCTCATCAAAACCTGTCGGGAAGTTGTATTCTATATCCCATGCATCTTTTGCATAAAAGACAAGATTCTCATGTTGTTTAAATTTCAGATTTTCAGGTCTTATTCCTAAATTCACATACCAATCAAAACGGTCTTGCTTAACCTTCTCATACGCTTCTTTGTTTTCATGTGGACGAATAAAATATTGAGTGTCTGCTTGTTCTAGTTCACGAGTTCGAAAAAGAAAGTTGCGAGGAGAAATCTCATTTCGAAATGCTTTCCCTATTTGAGCAATACCAAATGGTATTTTCATACGGGTTGAATCGACAACATTTTTAAAATTAAGATATATACCCTGACATGCTTCCCCTGGTAGATACACTGGCGTTTTACCCTCACTGGTAAAATCACCCAAATTTGATTTTACCAATAAATTAAAAGAACGTGCAGCTGAAAATTCGTGAGAACCACATTTTGGACAGGAAATATTTTTCTTATTTTCTTCGAAGAGTCTTTGTAGCTCTATCTCAGGCATTTTTTCGTCTGCATTTACCCCAATACTATTTAACTCTTTATCTACTCGAATACGAGTGTTGCATTTCTTGCATTCAGCAAGAGGGTCCGCAAAACCACTAGTATGCCCTGATGCATCCCACACTCTCGGATCTTTAAACATCGCAGAGTCTATCCCCACATAATCATCTCGAAACTGTACATGGGCTTTCCACCATTCACTTTTTAAATTATTTAAAAGTTCTACTCCATAGGGACCAAAATCGTACAGCCCTGCCATACCTCCGTATATCTCAGAGCCTTGGAATACAAACCCCCGTCTCTTACAGAGAGAGACTATTTTTTCCATTAAATCATTTTCTTTATTTGTATCATTTTTAGACATATGTTTATTATTCAGACACCACACCCCCAGAAGCTGGGAAAGAGCTGTCGTTACTTAAGTCTGTACGTAGGGACGCTTTATTGACCCTCACATCTACATTAGCAAAATCATCATGTCCGGTCAAAATTGCACTATTTATGATAACAGGAACTGTGCTAACTTGTGAATAAAGCGGAGTGAAGCCAATTTGGAAAGAAACACTGCGTGGTGCCTGAGTTATGGTAGTACCTTTTTGAATTCTACCTACGTTCCAAGTGATTTCTCTTGTTTGAGAATTATAAATTACCTCGTCTCCACTTGGAGAAATATTATTTAAAAAACGTACCCACTGAGGAAGTGTGGCTTTGACCTGAGCACGAGAGATATCGTTTGCAGTATTTGAAAGAGACCAGACGATAGTATACGTAGTCTCTTTTTCTACCTTTGGAGGGACAGGTCCAGTATTTTTAAATACTCCAGAATAATATAACGCCTTAGCTCCAAGACCGACATCAGATATTATTTTTACAACTTTAGATTCAGAATTATTTAAATCTTTTGGAGAATATCCATCTAAAACTTGTCGTCCTGATATAGATACTTCGATCTTTATGGAAGGATCAGAAATAAGTCCATCTGCTGCAGATATGAGAGAAATGGGTGATATGGAAAACTGCAGAGAACCAGAATCACCAGGATTTACTTCAGCAAAATCATTTTGTGAAAATTTATTCCATGTAATAGTGCTAGCTACAGAATCGTATAAACCTTCTTCGGCATCGACAGTCTTTTTATTAAATGCATTTCCGGAAACTTTTACTACCACGACTACGTCGTTTATCTTTGTATCTAAATTGTTACGCCATGTGATCTCTCCACGAATAACGTTTTTAGAATCCACTGCATACTCTCTCTTGTATTCACCATTTACGAGAAGATTTGCCTCTATGAAAGGTCTTTTAATTAAAACGGTGTGTACTAATGAATTAAATATCACCCCTATAAGAGACTTGTCTGTTACAGATTCTGAACCACTTGATATGCGAAAGCTTTTCTCTTCACCATCAAATACATCGAGCATTTTCCCATGCACTGTGATCTCTTCTGTGGCGCCCGGAGCGAGGTCACCCATATCCCAGACGTTGTTACCTATGCTTGGTTTTGGCTCAGCAGAAGAAAACACAAACCCAACTGGATACTCTACCTTGAGCAAAACATTTGGAGAGGACTTTGTAGCATTTAAGCTGGATTTGATTTTAAGAACAAAGTCTTGATTTGGACTTATGACATCTGGAGCTTCTATCAATAGATTTATAGGGGTTGAATTTATAGAAACATCAAAAGACTTTTCTTTTACAAAGATAGAATTTGACCCTGTGACTCTGTACTCTATGGAAAACTTTACTGGTCGTATACTTCCCTGTTCACCAAATAAAACTAATTTTATATTTTCGTTATGTGTTGATCCCGCTGGAATAGTCCCCAAGGTCTGACGCAAGCGTTCATTCCCAGAAGCAATTTCTTTCTCCCCGCCTTTTGGATACTCTATGATTAGGTCTACGAGTTCGAGGGACGATGTATTTCTATTTGTAATACCAACAACCAAAGAAAGCTCTTCTCCACCGGAGGTAAATGAGTTTCCGAGTATAGTCATATCTATGTTGTTGTTAGACACACTGTTACCAGAAATAAAATACACATATGATGCATAGCCCAGAGTAAGAACAAAAAATACGATAGAGAAAGTAAAGAAATTTTTAAATATTGATGTTTTCATAAAAAATCTTTCTTTGTATCCGAGTGTACTTAGAGGTATCTTTCCGGAATCCTCCCAAGAGTCTGGCACGTCCACTTCTTCTACGTGCTTAAATTTATCAAAATGTCCCACTTTTACTTGATAACTTTTACTAAAAAGCTTTGTTTTGAGCTCCTCTATTTTATTTATTTTATCTCTCCCGTTCGGTGGCATTTTAATATTATACCATATAATGTAGCTTAAAATAAAAAATATCAGCTTTTTTCCGGTACGAAATTTTTGAAGCTTAAAAATTTCTGAACCTCTCGACTCGACAGCCGAGAGACCCCTCCAAAAAGCTATATTTATTATTTTAAGCTATAAATGTGTTTCCTTCAACGCTTTATTTATCTCATTTAAAACATTTTTTCTTTTACTCGCCACTTCGAAAACCATACTTTCTTCAAATGGTGACTGTATGAAGTCTCTGATACTTTCATCCCCTCCTATGTAGCCTAAATCATGCAGTATGCGAAGCACTATGACAGCCTCAGCATTTTGTAAGTCTTCCTTTTTCTCTAATTTATCTAAGAAAGTAAGACTAGAGAGAAGATCAGCAAAAAGTGCCTCGTTTGGCTCTACCCCGGCAAGGAGTCGACGTAAAAGCTTAGATACATTAAAAATAATTTTAAAAGTTTCTGGTCTGTGTGTAATATTTTCTAATTTATTTGTCTTCGATGCACTTGTAATACGAAAAATATTTTTACCTTGTACAAGATCGATCTTCAAATACGCAAAGTCCTGCAGTATAAATCGAAGCTTCGAAGACATCTTTCTCACACCTGACGCAGCAGCATACACCAAACCCAAGTCACGAGTCAAAATATAGTAATACCTCCCCGACTCCCCAAAGTCCTTACTCCCCAATATTATCCCCTCTGTGTGATATATGTGGTGCATTATAAATTCTCGTCTAGAAATTTCTTCAAACTTTCTAAATCTTTCTTATCGTTATCATAATAGTAAGTATTTATTCCTAAAGATTTCGCACTATTAACTGCCTCAGGATTATGTTCGAAATAGATAAGATCTTTAATATCTAATCTAAATTCTTTTAGTAAAGTTTTATAGTATTCTGGATCTTTTTTATCTGGATTGTGTTTCAAAGTAAAAACCTGATATGGAGACTCATTGAGCTTAAATTTTTTAAACTCATCATCATTTGCACCAGTTAAAACTAATTTTTTATTAGGATAACTTTCTAAGAGATTATATAAATCATCAAACACACCAAATGTGTCGCCCTTCTCAACAATAAAGCAATGCACAGCATCAACTAATATAGTTTTCATCTTTATATCTTATCAATTTTCACTTTAAAAACCAGTGAATCTACTTTTATTTCCTCACCTCCATTTTCAGTAAACTCTATTTTAGATACAAGTACTGTTTTCTTCATGTCTTCTTCGAATTTTTTAATTAGATTTTGACCTTCGGTACTTGTCTCGAAAGTTATAGCTATAGCTTCGCTCGGTGTAAGCCCTATCTTTTTCCTCATATCCTGTAATGCCCTCACCAGCTCACGATAATTCCCCTCTTCTTTTAATTCTGGTGTTATTTCTGAATCAAATTCTATTGTTTTATGTTCTAGCGAACTTATAAAAACATTCTTATGTAAAATATTTTTTACATTTAATTCATCTTTAAGAATATCTTCGTATTCTGGAGTTAGTGGATGTGCTCGAATAGTCAAAGAGTTTAATGGCTGACGAACAGGTATCTTTAACTTTTGTCTTTCTGCATTTCCTTCTGTACAGAGTGTACGCACAAAATCCATCTCTTCTAACATCTTAGCATCTACTGTATCTCCCTTAGGCCACTCTGTAAGATGCACACTTTCTACGTCATTATCACTTCGCAAAATTCCCCACATATCTTCAGAAGCAAATGGTGCAAATGGTGCCATAACTTTTATCAGATTTTTAAGTACATAGTACAGAGTCTTTTTTGCATCTGTGTCTCCTTCTTTTATCCTCTCTCGTGATCTGCGGAGATACCAAGTTGAGAGATCTCCTACAAAGCCCCTGATGGCTCTCACAGGCTCTAAGAGCTTGTAATTATCCATGTGCCCTGTCGTATCATATACAAGTTCATCAAACTTGCTCAATATCCAAACATCCAAAATATTTTGTGAATTTGGTTTTTCATTATCCTCTAAATTTTTATCTCTATATAGCTCATAAAATGCGAGCACATTGTACAGAAGCCCAAATACCTGACTATACAAAAGTGCTACTGTCTTTTCGTCAAAGTTCTTTGACTCTCCTGGCTGGTTTACAGAATACATCCAGAGACGGAGTGTATCCACGCCATATTTATCCATCATCATCCACGGATCAACCACGTTGCCTAGAGATTTCGACATCTTCTTCCCATTTGCATCCAGCAAGTGCCCAAGACATATGACGTTTTTATACGCCTTCCCTCGCCCCATGAGCACGCCTACGGCATGAAGAGTATAGAACCATCCTCTCGTCTGATCTATGGCTTCAGATATGAAGTCTGCAGGATATCCTGCTCCATCTACCCAATCTTTATTTTCAAACGGATAGTGATCCTGTGCATAAGGCATAGCACCAGAGTCAAACCATACATCCATGACTTCAGGTGTGCGCACTAAAGCTCCTCCACAGTCACATTCTAGTTTTACTGTATCTATGTATGGTCTGTGTAGATCAAGCTCATAGTTTTCATTGTGTGCGATAGGAGTAAAATCCAACTCTCGTATCTCTCCATTTAAAAGCAAGAAATCATTATGAACATCTGTCTCTGCCATAGTTCTCTCTTTATTTAATCCTTTAACTGTAGAGAAAAGTGCCCACGCTGTATCCTCATGAGTAATTATCAAAATATTTTTATTCTGATACTCTGTTTCAAGATTATAAATAAATTCACCGGTACGCTTCTTTACATCGATCAAGCTTTCACCACCTTCTGCCTTGCCATCATATTTGCTCAAATTATTTTCTTCAAAAAACTTATGCATCTCAGTAATACTTTTACCTATGAAAACTCCATCACTTAACTCCATCAGACGTGTATCTGTTTTTATATTTTCTTTGGGGAAAGAAATAATCTCTGCAACAGCATCTGCTGTCTCTTTAGTACGGAGAAATGGTGAGACAAAGATCATATCTATCTTTTTATCTAAAAGCATCTGCGCACTTTCGTCTATCTGCTTTTTACCTTTTTCTGTTAAATGATGAGTGTTAGTAACGTCACTCGAACAAATATTTAATACATTATTTTCTGCCTCGCCGTGACGCATTATGAAATATTCATTACCTGACTTTTTTGTTTTATTTCTTATCTCTTCTAAGCCTCCAAGTACATGGAATTTCTTACAAGACGCACAATTCCACACAGGCAGTGGTGTACCCCAGTAACGCTCACGGGATATCGCCCAGTCTTTGATCTCACGAAGCCACTCTCCAAAACGTCCGTCACGTATGTGTGATGGCTCCCAGTTTATCTCTTTATTCTCTGAAATTAATTTCTCTTTAATCTCTGGACTAGACATACGTATATACCAAGAGTCCCGAGCGTAATATATAAGTGCGGTGTGACAACGCCAGCAGTGCGGGTATGAGTGCTCATATTTCTCCTTTTTAAAGAGAAGCCCACGATGTGCCAAGTCTCTAATTATCTCCACTGAAGTTGATTCATCTTTAATAAACATGCCACTAAACGGTCCAGTACCAGACAAAAATTTACCATCAAGTCCCACCATGTGATGCTTTGGCATATCTAGTTTTGTACCTAATTCAAAGTCTTCTTGACCATACATCATAGCAGTGTGCACTATGCCTGTACCATCTGTCGTAGTAACAAAGTCCGCAGCATAAACTTTGTACGAATTTTTAAGTTTTGGTCTCTCAGATTCTGGTATGACTTCGGAAAGATATGGGTAAAGTGGTTCATACTCCCATCCAACTAAATCCTTACCTTTAAATTTTTCTACAATTTCATACGCTTTAGGTACTATCTCCAGTCTAGCTTGTGCGAGAATTAAAAAATCATTTTCCATCTTTATCTTTACGTAATCCACTTCTGGATCTACAAACAACCCAACATTACCAGGTAGAGTCCACGGAGTAGTCGTCCAAGCTAGTATATATGTATTCTCTTTGCCTTTAACTTTAAACCCTGCATACACTGATAAATCTTTCACATCCTCATACCCCTGTGCAAGCTCGTGTGAAGAAAGTGCAGTACCACAACGTGGACACCACGGCACAACTTTGTAATCTTTATATAAAAGCTTCTGTTCATCTACTTTTTTTAAGATATTCCACACAGACTCTATAAAATCATTGTGATACGTCACATAGGCATTTTCTCTATCTACCCAATACCCTGCACGTTCGGTAAATTTATCCCAGAGATCAGTGTACTCCCAGACACTTTCTTTACACTCTTGGTTAAATTTTGCGATACCGTATTCTTCTATAGCTTTCCTGGAATTCAGTCCCAACTTTTTTTCTACTTGAAGCTCTACGGGAAGACCATGTGTATCCCAACCTCCCTTTCTACGTACATGATACCCCTGCATTGTTTTATATCTCGGAATCGCATCTTTAAAAGACCTAGATTCTAGGTGGTGTATGCCGGGCTTACCATTTGCTGTCGGAGGACCTTCAAAGAAAACAAATTCACCTTTTGGTGCAGTTTTCTCTACAGATTTTTCAAAAATTTTACTCTCCTTCCAGAATTTTAAAACTTTCTCTTCTCTGATAGCTCTTTCACTTTTATTTATTTTATCTTCCATATTTTCTAAATTCTAATTTATAAATTAAAAAAACTCGTCCCCGTACAACAATTTTTAAATTGCTATACAAGGACGAGTTTCTCGTGGTACCACCTTGCTTACTTCTTATTACAGCTATAGCGGGCATACCCGTGGGTTCTACTTGTCTTAAGACATTTCTTCCCAAAGCTCCAAGGTGATGACCTCTTCAACGCTTAAATATATTATAACAACAAAAGAGGAGCATAAGCAAATTTATTTGCTTAATGTCCGAGTGCTGTTGTTATATGGTAATCCATATAACACAAAAAAATTAAAATTACATCTTCCGAGGAGCTTTGATACCGAGAAGATGAAGTCCTGTTTTCATAACAAAACTAAAGCTATATGTAAGAGCGACTTTGTAAGAAGAAGTATTATCTTCTTTGTTTACTATCATAGTATTTCCATAGAAACTATTAAACGAACGGGCAAGCTCTATGAGATAGCTCGCTATGTAATGCGGCTCGTATTCACGAGCAGATCGTAAAACAACTTCTTCAAATTTATACAGCAATTTCTCAACTTCAAAAATTTCATCTCTAAATGCATGCGGATCAGGAAGTATATTTTCTCCCTGAGCTTTTTCTAAGACAGAATTTGCTCGTGCGTATGAGTACTGGAGGTATGGACCAGAATCTCCTTCAAATGAAATAGACTTCTCAAAGTCATACACTATGTCCCCTCCTATGGATTGTTTTAGTATCGAATATTTTAGTGCTGCTACTCCCACATCCTCTGCAATTTTATTTTTCTCTTCATCTTTCCATTCTTTATCTTTTATTTTCTCAAGGACGAGATCCACTGTATCACGTATGAGTGATTCACCTGTGACTATGTTGCCTTTTCTTGAAGACATCTTACCACTAGAAAGACGCATCATGCCGTGAGTGATGTGTTTCATCTTTGCCTCATATTTAGGATTGATAAGTGAAAGTGCTTTTGCCACTACTTTCATATACTCTGCCTGTTCATTGGCAGTGATAACAAGAGAGATATCCATGTCGGGCTTTGTTTTAAACTTCTCTTCAGTAAGACCTAGCTCCTTAGTCTCATATGTAGGCAGACCCTTTGAAGTGATAAAGACTCTAGTGTGTAATTTTGGATCATATTTCTCGGCTTTAAAAACAATAGCGTCGTCTGACTTTTCAAATATCTCACCAATATTATCATTAACAATTTTTATGCCGTCATGGGCAACCTTACTTTCCAAGAAATAAAATTCAAATTTTGTACCTAGCATTTTATACAAATCCTCAAATGCATTCATCGTAACCTCAAAACCCCATTCATATATTTCATTTATATTTTTATCACTCTTGTCGTAAACTTTTTTATTTATTTCATCTATTTCTTTCTTTGCTTCCTCATTATTTTCATATGCTTCTGATCCAGCCACGTACGCAAGACCTATATTTGAAGACTGGGATAAATAAGTACCACTTTTATCTTGCAACTTTGCATCCTTCTCTAGTCCGTAGATTGCTTTTGCTACATGGAGCCCCACGTCACCTTGATAATTTGCACGAGAAACTTGTGCCCCAGAATGTTCTAAAATCCTTGCTACAGATTCCCCGATAGCATTTGTCATCAGGTGACCTATGTGAAAAGGTTTAAATGGATTTGGATCTGTGTACTCCACCATCATTTTTTTATCTTCGAGTGAAGTATTTTTACCTACGTCAAAACCTTTGTTTAAAATTTCTTCTACACTACGTGCAAAAAACTTTCTAGATAAATAGAAATTTATAAATCCAGCTCCTGCAACCTCAACTTTCTCAATATTGTTGTCAGTATTTAATCGAAGGATTTCAGTCACAATTTTATCTGCGAGCTCCTTCGGATTCATCGAGATGTTTTTTGCTATAGCAAGTGCAACATTTGTAGAATAATCCCCCATTTTAGAATCTGCTGGATGCTCCACCACAATATCACTGACTTCAATAGTTAAGTTCGCAAGTGCATCTTTTATTAAATTTTTGATTTTATCTTGCATTTGATTTTTACCTATTATCTCCATCACCTAGAAGTTTACCTCGAGCCTGTCTTGATTTTAGTTTATCTACATTATTTTTGCCAATATCTTCAAGTGGAATATCAAGATCATGAGCAAGTACGGCTAGATACCATAACACATCACCAAGTTCACCCTTTAGTGCCTCTTTTCTCTCTTCACTCATTGGACCATCTCCATCATCACCACGAAGCCATTTCTTAATTTTTCCTAACACCTCTCCAGCTTCATTACCTAAGCCCATAGCAGGATAAATAATTTTATATTTATCTGGATGTCCTGCAGTAGTGAGGGCTTGTTTTTGATATTCATTTAATTCCATAATATTTTATAAATTATTTAATAATCTTTTTAACTTTTTCATAAATTTGTTTATGTATATTTTCTCTTGTATCTATGGCACCATTTTTAACACAATCTATCTTTATCCAATTCTTTTGTTGTTTTGCAAGCCACATGGCTGCATTACTTGAATTTGTAAGGTATGGAATATTCCCTTCTACTATATCCTTTCTCTTCCCTGTATAGGCACGTCTCGACTTCTGATTGCGCTCTTTTATCAATTTTAAACTAAAATCAAACGGAATGCTCAAGTAGAAAACTTTGTCAGGTTTTGGTATTTTAAAAACTTTGTATTCCATCTCGTCTAGCCATTTTAGAAATTCTGCACGCTTTTTTGTATTTGCAATTTTCCCACCTTGGTGAATCTGGTTTGCACTTACATATCTGTTTGCTAAAACAATATATCCTTTATCGAGCCAGTCCTGTACTTTCTTAGAAGACTCCCATCTATCGGCAGCATATAAAACAGAGGTAATTTTAGGATGCAATTTAACAAAGTTATAATATTGCTCGGATAAACAATGTCCAATAAAGCTCCCGAAAAAATTCTTATAATATTCGGGAAAGTCCACGAGCTTTACTGTATAGCCATCTCGTTTTAAAACTTTTTCTAAAAGTTTTACCTGTGTAGCTTTTCCGCTTCCGTCATTGCCATCTATTACTATGAGTTTACCTTTTTTAGCCATAAAAGAAATTAAAATAAAAACTTTTCAAGGACCTCTTTTAAATATGGATCGATAGTATCTAGAACTGAAATTTCATCTTTTGAGAACCACTGATATTTCGAATGCTCTTCACTTAAAACAATATCTCCTTCTGCAAAACCTGTATACGTGAGACGTACCACATGTTTATCCTTGTATTTGCCTAGAATGTCTTGAGCTGCAATCAACTTTACATCTGTGTTAATTTCCAATCCCGTTTCTTCAAACACCTCTCTCCTCAAATTTTCCATCAAAGTAGAGCCGACATTTATCCCACCACCAGGAATATCCCAAAATACTCCTGCTTGAGGTTTGTATTCATTACGAAAAAGAAGAAGATACTTCCCCTGTTTGTTCTGCAAAACTATTTTTACTCCAACTTTTAATTCCATATATTTACACAAACTTTTTAGGTATTGGAAACTTTTTTGCTAATGTCTTTATTTCTTTATGCACTTTTTCTTTTATTTTTTTATCATCTTTGTTTTTCAAAACCTCTATCATGAGCTCAGCTACTCTTTTACACTCACGCTCTTTAAATCCCCTTGTGGTTATCGCTGGAGTACCAAAACGTATACCTGAGGGGTCTAGTGGCTTCCTCGTATCCCCTGCAATAGAATTCATGTTTAAAGTGATTCCCACTTCATCGAGTACTGTCTGGGCTTCCTTGCCAGTCACACCAAGTGAACCAAATACATCTGCTAAGATGAGGTGGTTGTCAGTGCCTCCTCCTATCATCCGTATATTATTTTTCTTCAACACTTGCTCCATTGCTTTTGCATTTTTTAAGATTTGCTTTGCATAAACTTTAAATTTAGGAGTCATGGCTTCACCAAAAGCTACGGCCTTTGCGGCTATGATGTGCATGTGAGGACCACCTTGAATACCCGGGAAAATTGATTTATCTATTTTCTTTGCAATATCTTCATTATCTCGTGTAAGTATTATTCCTCCACGTGGACCACGCAAAGTCTTGTGTGTAGTAGAAGTTATGATATCAAAGCCATCAGTAAATGGATTACGAAGAACTCCTGCCGCTATGAGTCCTGCGATGTGTGCCATATCTGCCATGGTGATGGCCCCCACTTCACGCGCAATCTCTACAAACTTTTTATAGTTAAGTGTGCGAGAGTATGCAGAAAATCCTGCAAGGATTATTTTAGGCTTATGTTCAAGAGCTTGCTTACGAAGATCCTCGTAATCTATCTCTCCTGTTTCTGGATCTTTCATTTTGTATGTCACAAATTTATATATCTTTGCAGGGAGGGTCATCGGATGCCCGTGAGTAAGATGCCCACCATGAGACAGATCCATACCGAGCACTGTGTCACCTGGATTAAGGAGTGCGGCATACACTGCGAGATTTGCAGGAGCACCAGAGTGCGGTTGCACATTTGCAAATTTACATTTAAATAGCTTACATACACGCTCTATGGCCAAGGTCTCAACCTGGTCAGTAAAATCCTGCCCCCCATAGTATCTCCTTCCTGGGTAGCCTTCTGAGTATTTATTAGTAAAAATAGAGCCATTAGCCTTTAAAACATCTTCAGAAACGTAGTTTTCTGAAGGTATCAGCTCAAGGCCTTCTCTTTGACGCTTTTCTTCAGATTTGATCAAATTTTCTACTTTTTTATCTCGCATGTTTTGATTATATCACAAGTAAAAAATTCACTTAATCCGTCCGACCTTATGGTGATAGTGCCCAATAAATCTGTGCGGAAAACTTGTGTGTTAAATTCCGCCAAAGTGTCGAGCACATCTTTGTGAGGATGGCCGTATTTATTATCACCACCTACTGATATAAGTGAATACTTTGGAGACACAGCATCAATAAAATCAGGATAAGACGAGCTACGTGAACCATGATGTGCAACTTTTAAAATATCTACATCTAAAAATTCTTTAGAATTCTCACTTAAAATAATTTTCTCCGTATCACGAGTCATGTCTCCTGTTAAAAGTATAGAGGTACCGCCATACGTAAGCTTGGCCACGATAGAGCCGTCATTTGTACTCCATGTAGTAACGTCACGATCTGGAAAAAGTATATCTATAAAAGCTCCGCCACCTATGTCTAGCTTCATTCCTTTTTTTGCATACATTACAGGAATTTTCTTTTTTAAAATACTATCCTCTAAACTTTTATATATACTTGAATCATTTACAGTACCCGGCTCCATTACTCCTCCAACTTTATATCTCTTAACAACATCTAAAAATCCTCCGATGTGATCACTGTCAGGATTTGTGATGATAAGAAGATCAATACTTCTATCAAAAAGTGGTATGACACGTCTTAATTCTCCCATAAGCTTTCCAGGAGAACCTCCGTCTACAAGGATCTGTGTGCCTGTCGGAGACTGGATAAAAAGTGCGTCCCCCTGCCCTACATCGAGCATAGAAAAAACAAGCTCATTTTGTGGCTTTTTCAAATCAATATAAAATAGAGAAATTGCTATAATTAAGAAGAAAAAAGCGAGTAAAAGTAAGACATACTGGTTATGATTCTTATGCATAAAATATGCTATAATACTAACATATTAGTAACTTTAATTTCTATAAACTACATGAAAAAATTCACTGTAAAAACTTTCAACATAGCCACCCTAAAAGGCATTTCAGATGAGACTCTGGCAGACCATCTCAAACTCTATGCAGGGTATGTGAACAACACAAATCTAATATTAGAAAAAATAGAGGAACTCTCACAAGACTCAGATAAAAATGCATATGCACTCGCTGAGGTACAGAGAAGATTTGGCTTCGAATATGATGGTGTGAGAAATCATGAAATATATTTCGAATCATTATCAAACGGAGCAAAAGAAATAACGAAAGATGGAGAATTATACAAACTCATAGAGTCTACATGGGGTTCATTTGATAAATGGTTTGCAAGGTTTAAAGCCATAGCCATGAGTCGTGGAGTAGGCTGGGCGATACTTTACTATGACAAAAAAGAAGACATGCTCATGAATGCATATGTAGGAGACCATGAACTCGGCCAGCTCTCTGGGTGCACACCCGTACTCGCTCTCGACATGTGGGAACACGCCTACATAGCTGACTATGCACCCGGTGGTAAAAAAGATTACGTGGAAGACTTTTTCTTTAATCTAAACTGGAGTGTCATAGAAAAAAATCTACAGGAAGGAAAATAGAAATTGCTTGCAGGCACACTTTTTAGAAAGCCTTGCGCAGGCTGTCGAGCCGAGCAGTTCGCTGGCGTAGCAACGCCAGATAGATTGCTTTATAAAAAGTTGTGCCTAGAGCAATTTTTATTTTCAAGTTACATAAACTTCTAAAAAGTGTACCTGCGAGATTTTTATTCTTTATAAATCACCGACAAAGAAACTTTTTATACTCCGTCCAAAAAGAAGATATATAAAATATACATAAATTAAAATTGTAATAAATAAAGGGAAATTTGGTATAGACACTGATGCAAAAGGAATGTCTGCTAGAAAACTTATTACACCTAGCTCATAATGCAATAATATATAAGAAATAAAACCAAATGGTATAGCTAATAAATAATAAAACAAACCTACAAAACCTGTAATAAATCCGAGAAGCATCGTAAAAGGAATGAAGGGTAAGACTAAGATATTTGCAGGCAGTGCTACGAGTGAAAGGCTCCCCATCTTGTATAAGATAAAAGGAAATACAAAAATATATGCAGCAGTGGTCACAGAAAATATGTCTCGTAAACCAAAACGCTCTGTGACCCACAAGAAATATTTCTCAATCCTAGGCGTGAAAAATATCACTGCCACAGTTGCAATAAATGAAAGTTGGAAGGAAACATCATATACAAGTATGAAAGGATTTATGAGTAGCATTCCTACTGCAGCGAGGATTAAAGCTCTCGCCACATCATAATTCCTCCCAGTAAGACGAGCGAGAAGTACGAGGAGTGCCATGATGCCTGCACGTATTGCCGTAGAGCTCGCACCTGTCATAAGTACAAAAAGTATAATGGTGAGCATACCTGTAACTAAACCAAAATACAAAGGTAAAAAAGAAAATATTTTCATGATCCACTCGGCGACAATAGTAACGTTGTAACCAGAGAGAGCTACTATATGTATAGTACCTGTTGTTATAAAATCATTACGCAACTCATTACTAAACTGTGACTTCTCCCCGAGTATGAGTCCTCCCATAAGTAAGTTCTCGGGATGATAAATAGAAGAATCAATTCTCTCTATAAATTTTCCTTTCACATAAAATAATGTGCTTTTAATAAAGTTACCGTTCCCTTCCGATACTACTTCTATATCTCCATAATTCATCGTGTATAAAATGCCATCTTTGCGAAGATAATTTACATAATCAAATTCTTTACCTTGGTCTGTAATGAAGTTCTCTGGTTTTTCTAATTTGCCTGAGATTTTTAACTCATCACCATATTTAAATTCATCGTACAGATTTGTGGTAATGAGAATTTTAGTTTTATTTGAATCATCACCGACTTCTATAGTTAGCTTTTGATTATTTTCTCGTATATCAGGACCATCTGATATTACTCCATGCAAATCTACTCGAGTGCCGACCTTAGATTCAAAGAATTCTGGTGGAGGTGTATCGGACGAATGAAATCGAATTATTCCCAAAGAAAAAGCTAAGATACATATACTGCATATGATCCCCCATTTATTAAATGGATCTATTGATCCTGCTTCACTAAAGTTTCGCAGGACGAGGAAAAATAAAAAAAGAGCCACACTTGTGACCCCAATAAGTAAAACAATAAAAATATTTAAAAAAATAAAAGACCGCAGTAATATTCCCAACATAAACCCAAAACAAACTACATAAAAAATCCTATCCTGCATTTAAATTTATTTAATACTTTTTTAATTCCACTGGATCATTATCGGCAAAAGTTGTCGCAATCTTATCCACTCGGTCGTTCCATCTGTCTCCACTGTGACCTTTTACGTAATGCCACTTTGGTTTGAATTCTTGATTTAATTCATGGAGCTCTTGCCAGAGTTCTTGGTTTAAGACAGCTTTTTTGGCTGCCGTACGCCAAGAATTTTTAATCCAGTTATGAATCCACTCGTTTACACCATTGATGACATACTTCGAATCAGCATATATCTCCACTTTTAAATCTTCCGCTAGGTCTTGCCTAGCGGAAGATTTTAGAAATTTTAAACCCTCGATAGCAGACATGAGCTCCATCTGATTGTTTGTAGCGTGGTCTTGCCTACCACCTATTTCAAAAACTTTTTCACCCAAGAGAAAGACAGTGCCCCAGCCTGCAGGACCCGGATTACCTCTCGCTGCTCCATCTGTATAAATTATTATTTTATTTTCTGTCATTTTAATATATTTCTTCTATTCTTAATCTTAACTCTTCTCTACCCCGAAATCTAGATAGGTCAAAAGTAGCTAGTAGATTTATAGGTAAACCAAGAGTGAGTGTGGTTTTAAAGGAGTCCAGTCCAGAGAAAAATGAGATAGCAGTCACACTCTTACCACTTCTAAGACTACTGTCAGAAAATATTATTTCTAAATGCTCGCCTGAGCCGTTTTTGCCAAATTGTTTTATCTTTTCTATTTTTACATTTTCAAATAAAAAGACAGGCTTAGAATTTGCAAGGCCAAAAGGCGCAAGCTTGGCTATGTCATTCCAACTTTTCATATTTACCACGTCTAAAGTAGTTTTTATATCATATTTTTTTTCTTCTGCATTACTTACATCTCTTTTTGTTTTTTCATAAGAAATACATAAATTTTCTTCCAAGAAATGGATCTTGTCAGTATGGACAGTAAAACCACCTGCTAATTCATGCCCGCCATATTCTAAAAAAGACGTAGCAGTACTACCCATGAGCTCGACGACGGACACAGAGCCATCGCTCCGGCACGAACCTTTTATGCATTCATTTTCATCTTTACCCCAGACGAAGACAGGCTTGTTATACTTATCCATTATCTTCCCTGCAACAAGTCCGAGTATGCCCACTCTCCACTCTGGGTGACCAATGACTATAAGTGGTGACTTTATTCCTCGATCATCTATCTCTAGCTTTTTATTTACATCACGCATGATAGTCGTGACAATGCTTTTTCTTTCATCATTTATTTTTGATAAATGTTTTGCCAAAACGTCTGCTTCTTTTTCATCCCTAGTAGACAAAAGCTCATATGCACGCATAGGATCATCCATACGAGAGGCAGCATTTAATCTCGGAGTTACCATAAATCCTATATCATCTTCACTGATGGTTTTCTGATCTATCTTCATTATAGACAACAACTTCTGCAATCCAGGTCGCGGGGATTTTCTAAAAACTTTTAATCCAAAATACGCTATGGCTCTGTTCTCACCCGTAAGTGGCACCATATCAGAAAGTGTCGCAAGCCCTGCCATGTCGAGCACCCACTTCTCTACTCCATCTTTTATATCAAAATATTCTCTATACTTTTTTAGAAAACCTTGTACAAATTTAAATGCGACTCCCGCACCACAAAGCATTTTCTCTGGATATTCATCAACTTTAGGATTTAAAATTGCATATGCACGAGGTAAAATTTCTTTGGGTAAATGATGGTCAGTAATAATGACATCAATACCATCAATTTTTGCTTGTGCAACCTCCTCAACGGCAGTGATACCTAAGTCGACAGTAATAAGAAGCTTAACACCAGCCGCCACAAAGCCCTCTATGGCCTCTAAATTAAGTCCGTAGCCCTCACTGTTTCTTTGAGGGATATATATACCACAGTTATCATATTTAACTAATTTAAATAAATCTTGCAGTATGACGGCTCCAGGAATACCGTCACAGTCATAGTCGGCATAAATAACTATTTTTTCTTTATTTTCTATGGCTTCAAAAACACGCACACAAGCACTCTCCATGTCACGCATTAAAAAAGGATCGTGTAGATCACGTACATAGTCAGGATTTAAAAATGTTTCAGCTTGTATTTCATCGACAATCCCCCTACTTTCCAATAGAGATCTGAGAAATTCTCCGTGCTTTTGCATAGGTGAAATTTTAACACATATACTGTATTATATACACATGAACGATTGTATCTTTTGTAAAATAATAAACAGAGAAATACCAGCTACTATCATCTATGAAGATGAAGACGTAATCTCTTTTTTAGATATTGCTCCTGTAAACATAGGCCATTCCTTGGTAATACCAAAGAAACACTACGTAAATATATTTGAAACCCCAGAAAAAGAATTAGTGGCTATGACTAAAATAATAAAGAGGCTTGCACATGCTATTAAAAATGCCTTAAATGCTGACGGAATAAATGTAACCATGAATAATGACAAGGCAGCAGGTCAAGTAGTATTTCATGCACACATCCACATAATACCGAGGATAAATGGAGACGGATTTGGTCTGTGGCACGGAAAGAGAAACTACAATGAAGGAGAAAAGGAAGAGGTTTTGAAGAAAATTACTTCAATGCTTTAATACCGGGTAAAGACCCGTTTACTAAAAAATCGAGCGTGGCTCCACCACCAGTAGAAACAAAAGAAAATTTCTTTTCGATATGCATCTCAGAGATAAGCTCCACTGTATCTCCTCCTCCTATGATGCTTTGATTTTTAGCCTCTGTGAGAGCTTTTAATATCATCTTGGTAGCTTTATCTCCCCTCTCTTCGTACTTACCTAGAGGGCCGTTCCAGAGTACCAGCTTAGATTCTTTCACTAATTCTATTAAGTTTTTAACAGTCTCTGTACCTATATCGATAATAGAATCATCAGGTAAAACTTCTCCAATGTTTTTATTTACCAACTTACCATCTGCATTGACTAATACATCAACTGGTAAGAGCAATTTTTTATTTTTCA
>ERZ1292633.269-Hain-H41-02um-R1-269-length-65091-cov-8_pt2 | contig 54998 bp, 46 predicted proteins | sample MGYA00564406_ERZ1292633 | MGnify/ENA primary metagenome ERZ1292633 (study PRJEB36523, sample SAMEA6512639) | groundwater metagenome | collected 2019-01-08 | study: AquaDiva: Metagenomics assemblies of 32 groundwater samples | reverse complement strand
GAAGCCTGCAGCCCGCGAAGCGGGCAATGCACAGCGACCGGAGGGTCTTCGCCTCCCCCTGGCGCGGGTTCACAGCGGCACAGTGGCGGCTCATCGCGGCTCCTCCTTCGCAGGATCGCCGATCAACCGTCCCAGGAGTTCGCGCCCCTCGGGATCGTCCAGCGAGACCACGCGCCATTCGGAGGGCGCGGGCGGGAGGAGGCGGAGCTTCCCCTCCGGGAGCGCCCCGATGTCGCGCACGTCGAGGCGGACGCGAGCGTCGTCGCGCGACCACTCGATCCAGCGCGGGTAACGCCCGGCAGCGTAGCGCCGAAGCGCCCCGTAGCGAACCACCGCGACGCTTCGCGGATCGTCGGCGCGGGCGAGTTCCAGCCGGCGTGGTTCGCCGCGCGAGGTGATGTCGAGCGCGAAGGTCACCGACCCCGCCTCGGTCTCTCCGGTGCCGCGAAGCCTCCATCCGCCCTCGATCGGATCGGCCGCCGCCCGCTCCAGCGCGTCGAAGATCCAACGCGGCCCGAAATCCCAGGGGCGAAGCAGGAATCGGAGCCCGTCCGCGCCGAATCCGCTCTCCGGCCGTACCAGCCCCGCGACGCCGAAATCCCTGGGACGGATCGCGACGAAGAGCGAATCGCGCAGGAGCGCCGCGTCGAGCACGCGGATGGGGCCGGAATAGCCGATGACGACCAGGCTCTCCCCCGCCGAGCCCCAGCGCGCCTCGAAGGATCCGCCGCGACCCGCGATGTCGGCCTCGATGTCGCCGACGCCGCGGATCGGTCCGCCGGCCGCGGCGCGATCGGCCAGGAGCCGCGCGCGCGCCTCGGCGCCACTGGCGCTGACCGCAACGCGAGCGCAGCCGGCGAAGAGGATGGCCGTCGACGCCGCCATCGCCATTGTCGCGAGGAGCGCCCGTCTCGGCGGCTTCGGCTTCGGCGTGAGCGGGGCTCGGGCGCAATTCGCTTGCGCCTTCGGCGTGCGGCGGGCACCCTCCGGCCCATGCAAACGCCCCCTTCCGGCGAAGATTCCCTTCCCTTCTGGCGACCTTCGGAGGACGTGCTCCCGGCAGGAGTTTGGTTCGGCATGACGACTCGCCTCGGAGGCCGGAGCCGCGGTCCCTACGCCACGTTCAACGTGAGCCTCGGCGTCGGCGACGATGCCGAGGCGGTGCGAGGGAATCGCGAGGCGCTCCGGGCCGCGCTCGGCTATCCCGGCCCGACGCCGCCGCTCCTGAGCCAGGTCCACGGCGCCGTTCTTGTCGCGCCCGCGGAAGCGGGCACCGAGGCCGACGGCTTCGTGGTCCGCTCCGGCGATCCGTGGGTGGCCGTTTCCGCCGCCGACTGCGCCCCCGTCGCGATCGTCTCCGCCGATGGCCGCCACGGCGCGCTCCTTCACTCCGGCTGGCGGGGCGCCCGCGCCTGCATCGCCGCGCGAGCGGTGGAACGGCTCGCCGCCGAGGGTGCCGAGCGTTCCACGCTCCACGCCGCCGTCGGTCCCTGCATCCACGCCTGCTGCTTTCCCGTCGGAGCGGACGTGGCGGTCGGATTCGACCCCTCGCTTCGCCGGCCGCATCCGAGCGGGCAGGAAGCGGTCGACCTCCCGGGCGCCATCCGCCGCGGCCTCCTGGACGCAGGCGTCCCCGACGCGCGAATCCACCTCGCTCGGGAGTGCACCTCGTGCGCCGCCGATCGGTTCTACTCGCATCGGCGCGACAAGGGACTCACCGGACGCCACTGGGCGTTCCTCCGACTTTCGTAGCGCGTCCCCACCGCGCCGCCAGGCGCGTGAAGAGAAATCGCCCGCCCAGCCCGATCAGACTCCCCAGGAGAGCCCCCCCCAGCACGTCCGAAGGCCAATGATCGCCGACGTAGATCCGCGAGTAGGAGACGAGGCCCGCCACGACGAGGAGCGCCGCCCGCGCCCCCGGGAAGACCGCGTCAAGGACGACCGCTGAGGCGAAGGCGTTCGTGGCGTGGACCGACGGGAAGGAGTAGGAGCCGCGCACGCCGAACATCGGTCGAGAATCGGCGATGGCCACGGAGGGACGCTGCCGCTGGAAGATCGGCTTCAGGAGCTTGGCGCTCGTCTGATCGGAGGCGCCGATCGTCAGCGCCAGAACCAGGAGCCCCAGGAGGCCGCGCCGCCGGTTCATCCAGAAGAGGCCGACCAGCACGAGGAGAATCGGCAGCAGGAGCTTCCCGGGATCGGTCAGCCCGCGGAAGAACGGGTCGAGGACCGGATGCCGCCACACGAGATGGATCTGGCGGAAGAGCGCCTCGTCCCATCCCTGCCACGGAGGGGTCACGCTAGAAGTCGGCGCCGAACGAAACGAAGTGCTGCGGTGCTCCGAGGCCCCCCTCGAGCCGGTGCTCGCGACCGAAATCGTAGCGAAGGATGAAGTAGCCCAGGTTCACGCGGGCGCCTGCCCCGAACGCGAGGCGCAGATCCTGCGTGTGGAGTCCACCGGTCGAGGAGAAGAATTTCGGGTCGCTCCCCTCCTCCCAGGCGCTCGCTCCCTCGACGAAGAAGACACCGTTGATGCCGCCGAGATTGAGCGGCAGCGGCCACCCCAGACCGAGTTGCTCGATCAGGGGGAAGCGGAACTCGAGGTTCGCGACCAGGAGCCGCGTGCCGACCAGATCGCCGTAATCCACGCCGCGGAAGGTGTACGGCCCGCCGAAGCGGAAGAGCTGTGGGTCGCGCCCGACGCTCGCCCCGGCGATGAATCGCTGCGCCAGCGCGAAACGGTGGCGAATGTTCGTGTAGCGCCGCCAGTCGAGGATGCCGGTCGTGTAGGTGATGTCGCCGACCGCGTGCTCCACGCTGTAGCGCGAGCGGCCGCCGTTGATCGGGCCGGTCGAGCCGTAGAGCGCGTTGTCGGCCACCATCGCGACGTAGGGGGCGACGTAGAACGAACTCCCACCGCCCGTCAGTTCGGAGACCTTGCCGAGCGCGTAGTTGTAGCGCAGGACCCGCTCGTCGATCATGGCAGCCTCGGTTCCGAATTCGAACCGGCGGAATCGTGTGAAGGGGCGGGAGAAGAAGATCGCGCCGCCTCGGTAGATCTGATCCTTCACATCGTCCGAGTCGGTGGTGGAGAGGAGAAGCCGCCCGATCCGGTACTGGAAGAGCGCGCCGCCCCAGTTTGTCCGCCGCGAGAGGTTGGTGTAGGCGAGATAGATGTCCGACTCGCGCAGGTCTCCGTAGAGGTTGAGCGCCGCGAGGAGGTTGTGATTGCCGAGCACGTCGCTGAACGAGATGGCGCTGGAGCCCGCGAAGCCGACGTTCGAGGCGAAGAGGGCCGACCCGGCGATGTAGTCGCGGGAGAAGCGCGCCCTGTACGGAAGGTGGAGAAAGGTCGAACTGTCGGCCAGCGGCTCGCTGTAGGCGATCTCGATGAAGTGCGCCAGCGTCGAGTCGACGGCGGCGGTGTCGGGCGCGCCGCCTCGCGCGTGTCCGAGGATCGTCTTCTCCGCGGCCTCGGAGCCGGCGCGATCGGGTCCCAGGTCCGGGAACGAGTAGCCGCCCGCGGTCGAGGCGGCGCGAGACTCGGGCGCTTCCGGCGCCGGTTCCGCCAGGCCGGCCGACGCGACCAGGCGCTCCGGCGGTGTCGGCGAGGAGGCCTCCGCGATCATCGCCGGCGTCTCGAACATCTGCTTCGGATCCCGCACCGAGTAGATGTCCCATCCACCGCGGTTGAACGACGTGAAGACGATTCGTTTGCCGTCCCGGGAGACCGAGACGGCCGGGCTCTCCGGCACAAGGCCGGAAATGCCCGAGAGGAGGTTCGTGAGACGGATCGACCGACCTGAATCGAGATCGAGTCGGTAGAGATTGGCGATCCCCGTGCGGTCCGAGACGAAGAGGACCGAGCGTCCGTCGGGCGACCACTGGGGCGAGGTGTTCTGCCCGAACTGCCCCGGCGGCACGGTGACGCTCCTCGTCGCGACGTCGTAGATCGCGACCCGCAGCGGTGCGAAGACGAGACGCTTCAGATCGGTCCCGTCGCCCTCGTCGGTCAGGAAGACGAGCTTGCCGCCGTCCGGCGACCAGGCGGGATCGCGCACGGCGTGAAGGCCGCTGAGAAGCGTCTCGGTCTCCTTCCCGTCGGGCGACGTGATCCGCAACGAGGAGAGACCACTCTCGATTCCGACGAACGCGATCCGCCCGCCGTCCGGCGACCAGGCCGGCGAGTAGATGGCGTCGAGGCCGAAGCGAAGTTTCTTCCGCACCTTCCCCGACGAGACGTCCACAAGGTAGATGGCGTCCTCGCCGCCGGCCTTGGCGGGAATGGCGATCTGCTTCTCGTCCGGCGACCACGCGATCGAGGTGTTGAAGAAGCGGAGCGTTTCGAAGGTCCCCGTCCGTTCGCCCGAAATCAGCTTCCGGAAGACCTTTCCGTCGAGCGCCGAGGCGACGTAGACGTCGTTGTACATGCTCCGGTCCGAGATATAGACCATCTGATTCCCGGACGGAGCCAGGGAGACGGCGACATTGAAGTTGGAGAAGTCGCGCTCCGAGTTGGTGAGGGGGGAGGCGATGACGTCGGGCTTGTCGTAGTCGGCGATCTGCGGGAGGTATTCCTTCCGCACCGCCTCCTGCCACTTCTTCGAGAGCGTGTCGATCGTGAGGCCCGTGGTTGACTCCAGCGCCCGCTCCACGTTCCCCAGTCGGCGCGTCCGCTTCAGGATTTCCCCGATCTTCCCGACGCCGTAGGTGTCGGCGATGAACTGGAGGATCGACTGCCCGAAGCGATAGACGCGGATGTCCCCGACGTACTGGAGCGTCCGTATCGGGATCAGATATCCCTCCAGCGACGCGTCGCGGAGCCACATCTTCGTGTTCGCGTCCACGCCGCCGACCGAGAGGTACTCGGACATCCCCTCCATGAACCAGAGCGGAGGCGAGGAGGAGAAGGGGTTCCCGATCACGCCGGCCGAGTCGCCGAAGAGGACGTCGATCTGGAACGCGTGGACCAGCTCGTGCGTCAGGACGTGATCGAGCTCGGCGAAGGACCCGGTGAACGGCAGGAAGACGCGCCGCTTCAAAAATTCCGTCACGCCGCCCGTTCCGATCGAGATCAGCCCGGGCGTGATGTTCGTCTGCTCGAAGTCGGTGTGCGAGGCGTAGAGGACGAGCGGAACCCGCGCCTTGATCTGGTGGTGGAGGACGCCGCTCAGACGCTTGTAGGCACGTTCGGCCATGAGGGCGGCCATCTGCACCGCCTCCTCGGTTCCCTCGTAGTAGTGGATGTCGAAATGCTCGGTGCGGAGGATGCGCCACTGGAAACGCTTGTAATGAACCTTGTTCTGCCCGAATTGCGCCGCCGCGTCGGGAGCGACGCCGGCGAGGAGCGCCAGGGCAAGGGCGAGGGTGAGGGTGGCGAGCAGCATACGGTTCATGACAAGAGCTCCGATTTCGGTCCGGTCAACGAGGCGGTCCGCGCTTCTTCGAGGACGAGGGGGACGCGGTCCGCCGGAAACGATCCTTGCGCCGACTCGGGGCGGCCGCCCCCTTTGCCGCCGTGACGGCGACAGAGGGCCCCGAGAAGCGTTCCTACGGGGATTGTACCCTGCGGAGCGGCAAAATGCGCCCGCGCGGCCGCGGCGCCCGCCTCCGAGGCGAGGAGAATGGCGATTCCCCCGCGCGACACGATCCCCGCGGCCAGCACGCCGAGTTCGGCCGGATCGCGCTCCGCGAAATGGACGGCCACGACCGGACCGCACGCGCCCGACGGAGCGGCCGCCACGAGGTCCGCGGCCTCGCGATCGAGCGCCTCCTTGAGCATCGGCTTCAACCGGCGTTCCAGCGCGGCGCGGTCCTCCTTGAGACGCGCCACGGCGCGCGGGAGATCCGCCTCGCCGGCCGTGAATTCGAGCGCCAGGCCGTGAAGCAGGGTCCCGGCCTCGCGCAGGCGGCGAAGCGCGCGCCCACCGCAGGCGAACGCCACGCGGATCCCGCCCTTGTAGCGTTCGGTGCCGAGGATGTGGATCAGCCCGACCTGCCCCGACCGGGCGACGTGCGTCCCGCCGCAGGCCGACCAGTCGAACGCGTCCACCTCCACGATCCGGACCTCGCCCTCCACGTCGGGCGGCTTTCGGAGCGGGAGACGAAGCGCCTCCTCGACGGTCGTCCAGCGCGTCTTCACCTCGCGGTCTTCCCAGACGATCTCGTTCGCCCGATCCTCGACTTTGGCGAGGAGGTCGGGGCTGGGGCCCGCGTGCTCCACGTCGATCGTGACCACCGCGTCGCCCAGGTGGAACGACTTCGTGTCGGCCTTCGCGACCTCGATGAAGGCCCGCGAGAGGATGTGCTGCCCCGTGTGCTGCTGCATGTGGTCGAAGCGCCGTCCCCAGTCGAGCGCCGCCGGGAGCCGGTCGCCCATGGCCGCCGGCAGGTCGAGGCGGTGCCAGACGACTCCCTCCTCCTCGGTCACCTCGAGGACGGCGCGCGCTCCGAGCGTGCCCCGGTCGGCGGGCTGCCCCCCCCCTCCCGGATAGAAGGCGGTCGCGTCGAGCGCGGCTTCGGGGGCGCCCTCCCGGTCGCGCACGCCGACCACGGAGGCTTCGAAGGAACGGAGCATGGAATCTTCGTAGTAGAGGCGGCGGGTCACGAGGAGAGAATACAGAAGAGGCTCCCCGTCTCGCAACGAGGAGCCTCCGGCCGCGGCGGTGCCGCGGAAATTACTTCGCCAGCGCGACGTTTCGCTGTTCGATGTAATCGGCGATCCGCTCCGTGATTCCCCTCAGCTCGGCAAGGTTCATCTCGAAGCGCTCGTCGTGCAGATACGCCTTCTCCAGCTCGTGGACGACGCGATGGAGCTGTTCCACTTCCTCCAGGATCTTCGCGTCGATCGTCCCCACGGTATCGACGGCCTGGTCGGTCGGAAGCGATCCCTTCGGCGTGGCCGGCATGGCGACCGACTCGGCCAGATACTCCAGCTTCCGGGCGCCAGCATCGACTTCCTCGAGTAGGTCGGTGAAGTCGTCGCCGAACTGGTTCCCCTCGATACGCTCGAGCCGGTGGGCCTCGCTGTTCAGATATTCCGCGACGCTCGTCCTGAACCGCCTATCGTCCTCCCGCCGCTGCGCGAGGTCCTGGTACCCCTTGTAGCCGGGGACCCGGCGCGCGACTTCCTCGACGACGTCCAGCGTGGCAAGTTTCGTCGCTCGGGTGCGTGGCATGCTTCATCCTCCTCGTCCCTGCATCGTGCAAGCTGCATCGATTCTCGCCGCCGATCGCGCCGAAGGCTCGCTTTCCTACCGGCGGCCGTCCCCTTCCACGGCCAGACGGCCCGCCCCGCCAACTCCTTGCGCGGTTGCGCGATGCCGCCGCTCCTCGCCGGGGCCTCACCGGATGCCTCGGCGCGAACTCTCGGGTGGTGCTGCAATGGCCATGCCATCGCGGAAGAAACGAGAACTTCGGGGGACCGAATCGGCCCGCGCCGGGAGCGGCGCGGGAGGCTACGGGACGTGGATGATGACCCCGTACGGAACGCCGAGAGGGGGACTCCGGCGGACGATGGACGCGTTCGCGTCGAGCTCGTAGACGCGATTCGAGGCGAGATCGCTCACCCAGACATGATCGCTCCCGGCCTCGACCGCCAAGCCGTACGGCTCGAGTCCCGCGCGGCTCGAGAGCGTCGATCCATCGGCCGCGAGGCGCGTGACGCGTCCCACCGCCGAGCGAGGACGCCCGCGCTCGCTCACCCAGAGCGTGCGCGTGACGGCCTCGAGTTCCACGTCGGCGACGTTGTCGAGGCCGGTCCGCTTCGCGGCGGTGGTCGTGACCCCGGGGACGAGGTAGATGAGATCGTTCACGCTCCCCCGGATCGTCACGACCCAGGCCGACCGGGCGGACTGGTCGAGCGCGATCGCGCGGACCGGCGCGCCGACGCTCCATTGCTCGAGGAGGCTCCCGTCGGTCGGGCTCACCCTGAAAACCGTCCCCTCGTCGTTGCCGACCCAAACCGTCGGGTCGATCGTCCCGGCCTCCACGACGCGCGCGTGCCCCAGCCCCGACACGGTGAAGCGGGGCGAGGGATCGTCGAGGTCAGGGCCGAACGCCTGGATCCGCTGCTGATCGGGAGAGGCGACCCACCCGACGCCGCGAAGATTCGAGATCGAGACGTCGCTGACGCCCGGCACCAGGAGCGCGACTCCCGCCGCTTCCCCCCTCAGTCCCCGGCGCAGGATCACGCCCGATGCCGGATCGCTGAGCCAGAGGACGCCCCGGTCGCGATCGAGATCGAAGTCCTCGTACGCGTTCGCGGCGAGGATCGACGCGATCACGTCCCGGCCGTCGGGCGAGAGCGCGAGGACGCTCGACGGGTCGGCTCCCAGGATCGAGATGACGCGGGCGCCCGGCGTGGCGCTGTCGGGAAGGCTCATCGCGCTGTCCCCATAGGTGAAGCGGGCTACCAGCCGGTAGAGGTAGGTCGAGTCGTTGTCGACGTCGAGGTCGATCGTGCCGCCAGAGGCGGGACCGAAGACGGCGCCCGGCAGGGGGGAGGGCGAACCACCCGGCCTCCAGCGATGGACGACGTACTCGGCGATGCCCCGCTGGGAGAGCGGTGTCCAGCGGAGTTCCACGAGACCGTTGGCGGCGATCGCCGCGAAACCCGGAATGGCGCCGCCCGTCTGGGAGTTCGCCGGATCGAGCGGATTGAGGCGATCGCGCGTCGTGCAGCCGCCGCCGAGGATCAGGAGCATCGCCGCGGCGACCAGCGGAGCGCCGAGGTGGCGGAAGCGGCTCACCGTCCCAGCCCCGTCACCAGAAAGAAGAGCCCCGTCGTGAACAGGACCTGCCCCGTGCCCAGCGATGCGGCCGACCACCGGTCGTAGCGGATCGTGCGGTCGAACTCGCGCTCGATCACGCGGGGGTCGCTCGCGTCGAGGTAGCGGTCGTAGGCGCGATCCCCCTCGTGGCGAAGGATCGCCGCGCCGCCGGTCAGAATCGCGCCCGCGCCGACCAGGCTCCACTGGAACCATCGCCGGCCTAAGAGCGAAGGGCGAGGAGGAGGAGGAGGAGGGGGCAGGTTCAGCGAGCGGAGTCTCAGGCTGACGCTCCCCGTGTCGCCTCCCGCGGTTTCGAGGAGCCACGCCCCGGGCACCACGCTATCGGCGAATCCCGGCGCCTCGAATCGGACGCGGCGCGATTCCAGGAGCGAGGGGGCGAGGCGCAGTGGAGTCTCTCCCACGGCCGAGTCGGGCTCCGCCGCGCGGAGGGCGAGGAGCGAGACCAGCGCCGCCGGTCTGCTCTGGAGAAGTGGATGCGGTCGCAGGTCGAGGAAGACGCGAAGCGTCTCCCCCGGCGCCGCGTCGAGCGTCACGCCGTCGATCGCCGGAACGAATCGGCGCGAATCGCGGGGATACGCGCGCACGGTGACGCGGCCGGAAACGATTCTCGTGGGGGCGAGTGGCGACCACCCCACCTCGATCGCGCCGATCGTGACGCGAAGCCCGGAGGGACGCGTCTCCACGGCGACGTAGGCGGGCGCCCCCATCGCATCGGGCGCCCTCGTCGAGTCGGACGCGCCGGGAGGCGACGCGAAGAGCACGTTCGGGGTTCCCGCGGCCAGCGTGATACAGGCCGCGACGGCCACCCATCCGTGGGTCGGGAACCTCCGGCGTCTAGAAGTCAAATCCGAGATAGAACTCCCGATGCCAGCCCGGCTCGATGCCCTTGAAATCGGTGCGGCGCGCCACGTCGTAGCGGAGCACGAGGTATCCCGCGAGGTTCGTCCGAAGGCTGAAGCCGAGGCTCCCCTTCGGATCCGGGAACGGCTCGAACTTCTCCCAGGCGTTTCCCGCGTCCGCGAAGACCGCTCCGTCGATGGCCGGAAGCTCCATGCCCTCGAAGGGAAGGCCGAGAACGACGCGGCGGAGGAGGGGGAACCGGTACTCCACGTTCGCCAGGAAGAGGCGCGTGCCGAAGAGGCTTCGACGGTCGTAGCCGCGAAGCGAATGCGTGCCGCCCATCACGAAGCGCTCGGGATCGGCGCCGTTCGACATCCGGCCCTGCAACCGCGTCGCGAGCGTCGTCCACTGCGAGACGCGCACGTAGCGGCGAAGGTCGGCGCTCAGCGTCACGTTCTCCGCCCGGCCCGTGTTCCAGTTGGTGGTCACCGAGCCGGTCAGGTTGTACCGGCTTCCGTCGCGCGGGCCGGTGCCGAACCAGAGCGCGTTGTCGCGGACCAGCGAGATCCCGTGCGTCGTCAGGAAGCCCTCGCGCGGCGAGCCGTCGCCGCGGTCCTTCAAATCGTAGAACGCCTGCGCGGTTCCCTCGATCCGATCGAAGCGCGAGAACGGATAGGAGGCGACGATCGATCCGCCGGCCCTCCGCTCGAAGTAATCGAGGCCGAGGGCGTCCCGGTAGTCCCCCGCCAGGTGAAACGCGCCGATGCCGTAGTTCCAGCGATGCTGGCGGTTCACGTACCACGCCCCCGCGTTCATCCGCGTGAGGATGTCGCTCGACTTCTCCGCGGTGTTTCCGACCTGGAAGACGAAGAGGCGGTTCCCCAGGAGGTCGCTGACCGCGCCCTGCACGCCCTGCCCCACGTTCTCGTTCGGGTTGTAGGAGAGCCCGCCGGAGACGAGATCGAGCCCGTAGCGAGGCTCGTAGGCTTCCGGGGCCTGCGTGGAGCGGGCGAGCGTCGTCTCCCACGTCCACTGCGGCGGCGCCGCGGCGTCGTCCAGCGCCAGCGCGAACGAATCGCTCCGGCTCTCGGTGACGGGGATCTGGTAGATGCCGAAGCCGCCCTTCCGGTAGCCGGTGAAGAGGAGGTTCTTCCCGTCGGGAGTCCACGCCGGATCGAGCGACGTGCCGAGCGTGCGGCTGACGCGGCTCCCGCTTCCGCCGGTTCCGACCGTGTAGAGCGCGAAGGCGCCGTCCCGATCCGACGCGAAGGCGATCTGGTTGCCGTCGGGCGACCACGACGGCGTCTGGTCGGTCCAGTTGCCGTAGGTGAGATAGCGGACCTCCAACGTGGCGAGATCCACGAGGAAGAGGTTGTGCCGTCCCTCGGCGCCGTAGCGCGTGCGGTCGGACGCGAAGACGAGACGCGTCCCGTCGGGAGACCACGACGGGTCGGCGTCGGTGTAGCGGTCGTTCGTCACCCGCGCCAGGTCTCCGCTCGCGACGTCGAGGACGAAGAGGTCGGACTGACCGTCGTTCGATTGTCCGGCGAAGGCGATCTTCGACCCATCGGGAGACCACGCCGGCGACGCGAGCGCGATCAGACTGTCCATGCGCCGCCGCAACGTGATCTTCTTGGAGGCAAGATCCATCAGGAAGAGCGCGTCGCGGCCGGCCCACTTGGAGACGAAGGCGAGCTGCCCCGTCTTGGAGACGCCGATCCGGCTCTGAAAGGGATGGAACGATTCGAACTGGGCGTTCCGCTGTCCGCGCACAACCGACTTCACGTCGCGCTCGCGCCCCTGGTAGGAGGCGCTGTAGATGTTCGTGTAGCCGCTTCGCGCCGAGACGAAGAGATAGCGGTGCCCACCAAGGAGCGTGCTGTCGGGGATGGCCACCGGTTTGAGGTTCACCCCTTGCGACATGGCCCGCTCCTCGGCCGCCAGCGTGAGGCCGACGCGGTCCTTCACGTTCGGGAAGTAGCGTCTCTTGAGCGCGTACTGCCAGTCCTCCGAGATACGCCGCGAGGAGGTCCCCGTCACGCGTTGCAGGAGGCGCTCGAAGCGGTCGTCCTTGTAGATCTCGACGTAGAGGCGACGGAGCGCGTCGTCGCCGTAGGTCTTGCCGATGTGCTCGCAGAGCGACTGTCCCAGCTTGTAGATCGTGAAGGTGCCGTTGTAGCGCCAGAGCTCGCTGATCGGCGGGACCTCCCCTTCGAGGACCTGATCGGCCACGACCATCTCCCCCTGCGCGTCCCATTCGTTCGACCAGTACTCGGCCAGCCCCTCGGAGAACCAGAGCGGCGGCACGAGGTAGGTGCTGCGGCGGTGCTTCTTGTAGACCTCTTCCAGGATGGAGAACTGGAAGACGTGAACCATCTCGTGGTGGATCACGTGGCGGAATTCGCCGTAGCTGCCGGTGTACGGGAGGACCACGCGCCCCTTCATGAACTCCGTGAAGCCCTGCACCCCCTCGGGCACATGAAAGGGACTCACGTTGTTCTGCTCGAAGTGGTGGTGCGTGGAATAGACGATCAGCGGAACGCTGCGCGGCACCTCGTGCTGAAATTTCTTCGCGAGGTCGGCGTACGACTCCTCGGCCAGGACGATGGCGGCGCGGGCGAGAGGCTCTTCCTCGGGATAATAGAATACTTCGACGTGCTCGCCCTTCAGCGACAGCCAGTGAAACGTGTCGTACTGAACCTTGTTCTTGCCGAAGGCGTAGTACTGCGCCGACGACGACGTCGGAGCCGCGAGAAGCGCGACCGATGCGAGCGCGAGAAGCAGTCTGATCTTCTTCATGCAGAGCGGGTCCTCGGATGAGTCCGCCCGACGAGACAACACAGGAGGGGACGTGCCCTAATTATAGCAATGCCGAGCGCGATACGACAGCAATCGCTAAGTCGTTCGTACACTTATTTCGGGATGTGGTTCGATCCAGCCACCCATGTCCCGGCCACGCGGACGCGATGCCACTCCTCCGGCTGGATCGAGCGGAGATCGTGGCTCAAGGCGACCAGGTCGGCGCCCCAACCCGGTTCCAGACGCCCCAGACGCTCCGTCCAGCCGGCCGCGGCATGCGGCGCTTCCACGTGGGCCCGGAGCGCCTCGGCGAGCCGCAGGCGCTGCTCGGCGTGATAGGCCTCGGGATGCCGCGCGGGATCGCGGCGGAGGACGGCCGCCTGAAGCGTCAAGAGCGGCCCCGGCCGGTCGTACGGCGCGTCCGATCCGAAATAGAGGGTGGCCTTGGCCCGAAGGAGGCTCTTCCAGGCGTAAGAGCGCCCCGTGCGGTTGGCCCAGATCCGCGCGGCCTGGTCGCGGTCGGTCAGGAGGTGGATCGGCTGCACCGACGCGACGGCGCCGAGCCGGTGAAAGCGCGCGAAGTCGACCTCCCGAGCCAGCTGCACGTGCTCCACGCGGGGCGGCGCCGGGAAGCGTAGCCCCTCGGAGAGCGCTGCCTCAAAGGCGTCGAGCGCGTGGCGGACCGCGTGGTCGCCGATGGCGTGGATCGCCACGGCGAGCCCTGCCTTCGCCGCGCGAATCGTCTTCTCGCGCAACTCATCGGGCGGCGTCACCACGATTCCGACGTTCGAGGTCCCCTCGTACGGTTCCTCCAGGAGCGCCGTACTCGACCCGAGCGTGCCGTCGGCGAACATCTTCACCGGTCCGACGCGGAGACGCCTCGAGCCGAAGCCGTGCCGGAGCCCCAGTTCTTCCGCGGCGTCGAGCGACGCGACCGGAATCGATTTGAGGAGCCGCAGCGCCAGGCGGCCGTCGCGGTCGAGATCCTGCGCGGCGCGGCGGCCATGGACCGAGGCGTCGAAGTCGTGGACCGAGGTGATTCCGAGCCGGCGCGCCTCGGCCACGGCGTCGCGCAGTTCCTCCGCCGGGTCGTCGAGGCGGGGCACGCGCGAGCGAACGAGATTCGCCGCCTCCTCGATCAGGTGTCCTGTCGGCTCCCCTCGCGCGTCCTTCGCGATGACGCCCCCCTCCGGCGCGCGCGTGTGCTCGTTCACACCGCAGAGAGAGAGAGCCACCCCGTTCGCCCAGACCGAGTGTCCGTCGGCCGCGTAGATGACGAGCGGACGAGTGGGGGCGATCCGATCGAGCGTCTCCCGCACGAGCGACTCCGCCGGCCAGGCGCGCGCCACCCAGCCGCGCACGGTAATCCACTCTCCCGAGCGGAGCGTCTTCTCCCGCGCGCGGACGAGCGCCGCGAGCGCCGCGGGGGTCTGCGCCTCGCCGAAGGATGGCTCACGAAGGGCGCGAAACCAGGTGACTAGGTGGATGTGCGCGTCGACGAATCCGGGGACGAGAGCTCCGCCGCGGAGATCGACGGCCTCCACGCCGCGCCCCGCCAGTCTCCGGATTCGGCTCAGCGGGCCGATCGCTTCGATCACTCCCCCGCGGACGAGGAGCGCTTCGCCGCTTCCGCTTCCCTTTCGCGGCGTGGCGCCGGCAGGGCGCGCGGCCCTCCGCGCGTCGAGAAGCGTCCCGCCGTGGAAGAGCCACCCCTTCGCGCCGGCAGCGGCGCGCCTCCGCGCCATCACCGCTTCCCTTTGGTTTCCGCCACCACCCAGGCGGCGTAGGCCGGCAGGGCGCCCGCGGTCTTGAGCACCAGGATCTCCGGGACGCGATCGGGGTGGAGCGCCGCGATCACCTTCACCGCGCGACTCGCCCGCGACGCCGCGGTCTTTCCGTAGAGGAGAACGGCCGGCTCGTGGTGAAACTTCCCTTCCCACCGATAGAACGTCGTCGCTCCGGGCGCCACCGTGGCGCACGCCAGGAGACCCAGTCGCACCAACTCGCGCGCGGCGCGCCGTGCCACCGCGCGACGCGGGTAGGCCGCCACGATCATCGCCACGCCGGTTCGCGGCCGTGCCTTCCGCTTCATTACCGCCATCGTCCCTCCCTACGCGCTCGTCGCGGCTTCCCGCGACCGCGCCACCAGCTTCGATTGAATCCGTTCGCGAATGGCCGCCTCCACGCTCGACGCTGTCCGCTCCCATCCGAACGCCCGCATCGCCCGGTGTCCCGCCGCGGCGATCCGGAGCCGCTTCTCCGGATCGCGGAGGAGCGATTCGATCCGCCGCGCGAGGAGCCACGACCAGGGCCAGCGCGCCACCAGCGCGGTCTCGCCGTGCCGCGCGAAATCCTCCGTCCCGCTCGGCGTGCAGACGACCGCCGCGCCGCACGCCATCGCCTCCGCCGCCGTGTTGCACCACCCCGCGCGCCGCTCCGCGCTGAGGAACAGGTCAGTCTCCCGGTAGAGCGTGGCGAGTTCCTCCTGCGTGGGATGGAGCACCCAGCGGTGCGGGACACGAATCGGAAGCGCCCCGGCCTCCTCGGCCGCCCCCCTAGGAGGCGCGTCGAAGAGCGTCAGCTCCACAGGAACTCCCGCGGCGCGCGCCGCGAGATCGACGGCGCGGGCCGCGGTCCAGGTTCCCTTCCGCTTTCTCGAGAGCCTGCCGTAGACGAGGACGCGCACGGGGGCGCACGCCTTCGCGCGCTCCGGCCGCGGGTCGGGCGAGGGAGGATGGAAGAACTCGAGATTCACGCCGCCGACGCCGTCGGCCGCCCGGATCCCCCGCCGCGAGAGATGGCGCGTCATGGTGGCGGAGTTCGCCAGCACCAGGTCGGCGCTCCGCCACCCCTCCGCCGCGCACGGCGACTTTTCCAGGACCGCGTAGAACACCCGAAGCGCCCCGCCAGCCTCGGCGCGAAGGAAGAGTTCGGGATCGGGCGAGAGGAGCACGTCCCACTTCTCGGCAGTGAGCCGCTCGAGTCCGCCCCGCTCTCCCCCGAAGGGAAGCCACGGTTCCGCCGGCTCCGCGCCGGATCTGGAGGGGGGCGTCAGGAGCGCTACGGTGTGTCCCCGCCGGGTCCAGACGCGGCCCAGTTCCAGGAAGCGGCGGACGCCGCCATAGACGCCCAGATGCGGCAGCGCGACGGCGATTCGGAGGGGCTCCATGCGGGGGAGGAGTTTACCCTGGCACGCCCGTGGGGGGTGGGCTAAATTGGCTATCTATGCCACGTTTGAAGCGCTCATCGCCTCGTCGAAACGGACAGCTCGAGTGGAGCACCGAAGAGTGGCTCCGGCACCTGACGGCCCTTCCCGGGGTCGCGGGCTACGAGCATGTCTCCATTTCCGAGATCGAGCGGGCGTTCGGCCTCTTCGCCGACAAGGTGGAGCGGGACCGGATGGGCAACGTCCTCGGCTGGATCCACGGCACAGGGCCCGAGCCGCGTCCTCGCGCGCTCCTGGCTGCGCATCTCGACCGGATCGGCTTCCTGGTGAGCCGGGTCGAGGCGGGCGGTTACCTCCGCGTCGTCTCGGTCGGCGGGTTCGACCAGCGCACCCTCCCCGGCAAGGAAGTGGTGATTCACTCCAGGCCGCCCATGAACGCCATCTTCGGGACGAAGCCTCCCCACCTTCAGAAAAAGGGTGAAGCCGACAAGGTCATCCCGTTGGAAGAACTCTACCTCGACACCGGGATGCCGGAGGCGGTCGTGAGGCGGCGGGTGCCGGTCGGGACCATGGTCATGCTCCGACAGCCGCCCGTCGGGCTCCTCAAGTCGCGCCTTGCCGCCCCCGGGATGGACAACCGTTCGGGCGTGGCAGTCCTGGTCCGCACCCTCCAGACCCTTCGCGAGCGGCGCCCCGCCTGGGACGTCATCGCGGTCGGCACGGTGGAGGAGGAGGACGGACAAGTCTGCGTCGGCGCCCGGACCTCGGCCGAGGGGCTGAAGCCCGAGATCGGCATCGCCATCGACGTGAGCCATGGCGACATGCCGGGGACCCGGGAGGGCGACACCGTGCCGCTGGGAGGCGGCCCCTCGATCTGCATGGGGGCGAACATCCACGCCGGCGTCTTCGACGGATTGAGGAGCGCCGCGCGGGCGATCGGACTCCCCTTCTCCCTCGAGGTGACTCCCGCCAACTCGGGGACCGACGCCATGGACATTCAGATCGCGAGCCTCGGCGTCGCCACCGCCGTGCTCGGCATTCCCTGCCGCTACATGCACACCGGCGTCGAGGTGGTGGAACCGCGCGACGTCGATCGTTGCGCCACGCTCCTCGCCCACTATCTGGCGTCGCTCGACCCGGAATGGCGCGCCACCGAGGTGCTCAAGTAATGCCTGCCGCGCGCGCCGCGAGGCGAAACGGGGCCCCGCCGTTCGAGGAGCGCTTTCTCGAAGCATTCTCGAACGCCGACGGCCCGAGCGGCTGGGAAGCGCCGGTGCGGGACCTCGTCGTGAGCGCCGTGCGGGACCGCGTCGACAGCCTCGAGGTGGACGCCATGGGAAGCCTGGTGGCGCGCCTGTCGCCCTCCGGCGCGCGGAGCCGGCGCCGCCTGCCGCACGTCATGCTCTGCGCCCACATGGACGAAGTCGGCTTCATGGTCACCGCGGTCGAGAAGGACGGGCGCCTACGCTTCCGGAAGGTCGGCGGCATCGATCCACGCATCCTTTTGGGGCAGGTCTTCCGGGTCGGGATGAACGGCGCGCGGGGCGTGGTCGGCGTGCTGCCGGCCCACCTCCTCACGAACAACGACATGAACAAGGTGATCCCGATCGAGGAACTCTTCCTCGACATCGGCGCCGCCTCGCGCGAGGAAGCGCTCCAGGCGATCTCGATCGGCGACCTGGTCGCCTTCGACACGACCTACGAAGCGTCGGGACGTGTGCGGAAGGGAAAGGCGTTCGACGATCGAGTCGGCTGCGCCGTGGTGGCGAGCCTGGTCCAGAAGCGCCCCCCGGTTCCGGTCACGGCCGTCTGGACGGTTCAGGAGGAGATCGGACTCCGCGGCGCCGCTGCGGCCGCGCGGCGCGTGGCGCCCGATCTCGCGATCATTCTCGAGGGAACGGCCTCGGGGGAAGCCCCGGGCGCCTCCCCCGAGGAGCAGCAGCCGCGGATGGGCGGCGGCCCCACGATCACCATCCAGGACCGAAGCCTCATGGCCGACGCGCGCCTCGTCGATCTGCTCCAGCGAACGGCGAAGCGGCGAAAGATTTCGACTCAGTGGAAACGCCCCGGCGTCGGGGGGACCGACGCGGGACGTATCGCGATCTCGGGCGCCGGCGTTCCGGCGGCAGTGGTCTCCGTGGCGTGCCGCTACATCCACGCCCCGGCGGCGTACCTCGACATTCGTGATCCGCGGCGCGTGGTGGACCTCGTCTGGCACACGCTCGAATCGCTTGGAAAGGAGTGGCCGTGAAACCGCATGCGGGTAGTCTCGATGCACTTCTGAAGGCGCTCGTTCCCGCTTACGGCCCGCCGGGCCGCGAGACGGGCGTGCGCGCCGCGCTCCGATCCGCGCTTCGCGGTGTCGGGCGCACGCGCGAGGACGCGCTCGGTAATCTCCACCTTCACCTCCCCGGCAGCGGGCCCAGGCTTCTCCTGGTCGCCGCGATGGACGCCCCCGGCGTCATCGTGACCCGCGTGGAATCGAGCGGCACCGCCCGCATCGATCTTCTGGGCGGTCGCGGCGCCGCCGAGGCGGTCGGGGCCACGGTTGTCTTCGCCGACGGCGAGCGCGCGCTCATCGCCTACGACCGCCCCGCGAACGGCAAAGAGGCGGGGACGCTCGACGCGAGTTCGCTCTACCTCGTGACCGGGTACGACAAGGCGGGCGCGGCGAAGCGCTTCCCCGTCGGCTCGGTCGGAATGCTGGAAGCGCGGCTCGACCGACTGGGCGATCAGTGGCGTGCCTGCTCCCTCGACAATCGCGCCGGCGCGGCGGCCGTGGCGGCGGCGATCCTTCGCTCGCGCCGCATTCCCTACGATCTGCACGTGATCTTCACGGCGCAGAGCGAACTCGGATCGCGCGGCGCCATGATCGGCGCCTTCGGCGTCGAGCCCGAGATGGCCGTGGTGGTGGAACTGGCGCACGTCGGCGAGGCGAAGGACCAGAGCCCCGTGACGCTCGGTGAAGGACCCTGCATCGGGCTCAAGGAACATGGATACATCGCGCATCCGCAGGCGCTGGAGATGGCGCGTAAGGCCGCCAAGGCCGCGCGCGTTCCGATCCAGTACCTGGTGCGCGAAGAGGGTTCGACCGACGCCGGCGCCGTGCGGCGCGCCGGGCCGGGCGTTCCCACGGTGCTGATCGCGATTCCCGCGCGGAAGACGGGCGGGCCCGAATCGCTCGTCCACGCGCGCGACCTGGAACGAACCGTCGATCTCGTGGTGCGGCTTCTCGCGACGCCTCCGGAAAAGAAGCCGGCCGCGCGCACGCGGACGCCCCGACGCGGAGGTAGGTGATGAACGTCTCGACACGCGGCAAGGAAGCGCAGGCTTCCCCTATCCGGCGGCTCGCGCCCTACGCCGAAGCGGCGATGAAGGAGGGCGCGACCGTCTACCAGCTGAACATCGGACAGCCCGACCTTCCGACGCCCGACATCGTCATGGAGCGGATCCGGAATTATCCCGGCAAGTACGTCCCTTATTCGCCCTCCCCGGGGACGATGGAGTTCCGCGAGGGGATGTCGCGCTACTATCAGTCGGTCGGGCTCGACTTCAGCCCCGCCGAGATCCTGACCACGGTCGGCGGGAGCGAGGCGCTCCAGTTCGCTTTCTGGGCGTTGTTCGAGCCGGGCGAGGAAGTGATCATCTTCGAACCCTTCTACACCAACTACGCCACCATGGCCCTCGTGGCCGGCGTCGGCGTGAAGCCGGTCGCCTGCGACGCGCGGACCGGCTATCACCTCCCGCCGATCGAGGCGATCGAGCGCGTCATCGGCCCGAAGACGCGCGGCATCCTGATCTGCGCTCCGTCGAATCCGACCGGCACCTCCTACACGGCGGCCGAGATCGACGGCCTTGTCGACCTGGCGAAGCGGAAAAACCTCTGGATCATCACCGACGAGGCGTACCGCGAGTTCGTCTACGACGGCCTGAAGCACGAGAGCCCGCTGACCCGGAAGGGGATCGACCAGCAGGTGGTGCTGGTCGATTCGATCTCGAAGCGGCTCAACATGTGCGGCGCGCGCGTCGGCACGCTGGTGACGAAGAACGCCGCGGTCCGCGACGCCTGCCTGAAGTTCGCGCAGGCGCGCCTCTCGCCGCCGACGATCGGCCAGTACGCGGCCTCCGTGCTCGACAAGGTCCCTGCGTCCTACACGAAGATGGTCGTGGACGAGTTCCGCAAGCGTCGCGACCTGGTGATGGAAGGGCTCGCGAAAATCCCCGGGACGTTCGCGCGGAAGCCGGAAGGTGCCTTCTACCTGATGGCCGAACTCCCCGTGGCGAACGCCGAGGAGTTCGTGATCTGGATGCTGAAGGAGTACCGGAAGGACAACGCGACGCTCATGGTCGCGCCGGGCGACGGCTTCTACGCCACGCCGGGCCGAGGGAAGAACGAGATTCGGTTCGCCTACGTGCTCGAAGAGGGCGCGCTCCGGAAGGCAATGGAGATTCTGGCGGGGGCGCTGGAGGCATATCCGGTGAAGGTGGGGCGGTAGGGACGCCCCACCGCTGTTCCCTATTTCAGCAGCGTGACGCGGCCGCGGTCCACCCGTTGGCCGCGTTCGACTTTGAAGAAGTAGACGCCGCTCGCCAGGGGCCGACCGGAAGCGTCGCGCCCGTCTACCGGAACCACCCGCAGACCCGGGAGCGCGCGCGCTTCATCGAGCAGCGTTCGAACGAAGCGCCCCGAGACGTCGTAGAGCCGGACGTGGACACGACCGGGCGAGGCGACATCGAATTGGATGCTGCCGGTCGGGTTGAACGGATTCGGCCCGACCGCGATCGACGCGCGCGGATCGCCCAAGACATGAAGCGTGATCTCTCCGCGCACCAGCGCCCCCTCCATCGTCATGATCTCGAGCCGCGCGCTGACGTCGCGCTTCCCCCGCACGGCCGAGAAGAGTCGCACGAGGTCGGCCATTCCGAAGGAGACGGTAGCATCCGGCACGCCGTTCCTGTCCGAGTCGCCCGAGACATGCCGCCGAGTTTCGCTCGTGAGGATGGAGTCGGTCGCACCCAGTCCTCCGGTCCGCAGGACGGCGGTGTCGAGACGGAGGCCCGCGAGATCGAACGGCACGGCGGCGGGCTCCACATGGAGATCGATGAAGCCATTGGCGTCCCGGAGCGCCAGCACTCGCTGGGGTGGAAGCATGAAAGCACGCGCGGGGATCGCATCGGCGATGATGGCCTCGGTAGAATCACGCGACGTTCCGCCCGAGTTGCTCACGCGCAGCGTGACCCGATACCTGCCGCCGCTGGCGTAGCGATGCTCCACGACCACCCGGTTACTTGTTTGCCCATCCCCGAAGGTCCAGGCAAAGCTCGCCGGATAGCCGCCTGTCGATGTCCATCGTCCATCGAATTGAACCGGGAGCCCGGCGAAGCCCGCGTACGGTCTTCCCGCCACCGCGATCGGCCGAGGCGGCACCGAGAGACACGGAATGCAGATACAGTCGCCGGGAAGCCTTAGCCCTCCTTCGAATCGTTGCTGCGATCGATTGCCCTCGCTGTCGATCGCTGTCACAAGGACGCTGAAAATCCCCGGCAGAGCCGATTCCGGGGGCGACATCCTGAGCAAGAGCATGTTGGGGCGCGACGATTCGACTGTGATCCATGGCGGTGCCGCCGTTAGCTCCAAGGTCAGAGGGCGCTCCGAGGCAGCCTCGGCGTCGAGCCCCGCGTATCGAGTGCTCCGCTGTTCCACGCATCCGAGCGAAGCTGGGCTCCATGTGACGTGCATGGGCCCGGCAGACAGCACGGTAATGGGGAACGAGAACTCTACCCGGGTATATCCGTCGGTCGCCGCGAGGACGAACGGATGGCTCCCGGCATCGCCGGAAAGCGGGCGAAGCGCGAAGGCCAACGATCCCCACCCGAGGGCCTCGAGTTGCTCCGCGACGGTGAGGAATGCCGGGGCGCGCGCGAGGTCGAGTCGCAGGGGGTCGGAGTCTGCATCGGTCACGTCCACCCTGGACCGCAAGATCTCCCCCTCCTGAACGACGAGTGAATCGGCCAGCACGAACTCCGGAAGATGATTCGCGCCGACCGTGACTCGGAACGAACCCGCCACGAAGTGCGTCGCGTCGGCCGCTGTGAGAACGATGGAATAGGTCCCGACCTCAAGGGCGCTCGGAACAAGCCGGATCACTCCCTCCGTTAAGCCGGGATCTTGCCTGACCACCCGAAGGGAGGCGAATCGCGGCGCACCGGAAAGGAAGAGCGCGATGGAATCGCGGTCGGGGTCGCTCACCCAGATGGGCAGTTCCCGGATGAGCCCCGGCTGGACACTAACGTCGGGAAGGGATGCCCAGACCGGCGGGGAATTTGTCTGGGGTGGATCGGAGACGTCGACAACTCGAAGGGTGAATGTCTGCGACGCGGTGTTCGTGCCGTCGCTCGCGAGCACGGTAATTGTGTAGGTGCCCGCGTCTTGCGAACCTGGCACAAACGTCAGAGTTCCCTCGATGTATCCCGGATCGCTGAACTTCTGGACGTACCTCGCGAACGATAGCGTTGGGCTTACAACGAGGGACAATAGGGATCCGTCTGCGTCCTCCGCTGAGAGCACGGCGGTTCCCACCACGCGCTCCGCAATCTCCAGATCGGGGATATCCCGAAGCACCGGTACCGGCGATATGTTCGGGGCTGAAAGCCCGTCGGAATCCGCCCAGTCTACGCCGAGCTTGAGCGTGTTATCGCCATCGATACCGCGGCACTTTGACCCAAAAGACGTGTACCCCGGTGGATTGAGCCGCGAGTTCGCCGCGAAGACAATGCTCGGCGTCCCCGTGGCGGGCGTGATCTCGACTCGGCCCAGGAGATATCCTCCCGGGGGCAGGATCTCCCCTCCCCCGAATCCCGAGTAGAACTCGCGCGGGTCCTCCGCGGAACCGAATGACGTCGTTGCAGAGAGAACCAGATTCGTGAAGACCCCCCACTCCACGGTTCCGCCAACGGTCCGAAGGATGACCTCGTAGGAGTTGAACGTCATCGTCGAAGAGCTATCCACGGCGCAGGTCGCAGCGGAGCCGTCCCGGTTCCGGTTCGTGACGAGTCGGATGTCGATGGTCGTGGTGACGCCGGGCGGAAGGAGATCGGACGCCGTGCGAACGCCGTCACCGTTGGCGTCGAGGAAAATGTACTGCGCGAGCGCCACCGACGGGGCGGCCAGCCAGACAATCAAGAGCGCTGGGAAGAGGAGCGAACCGGGACGGCGAACCATGAAGCCTCCATGGGGGGACCTGCTGGAGGCTTGAGCGTAGACCCGGGCGGGCCCGGGACGTGAGCGAATCCTGGCGCTGAGCGCTACACCCTTCGGAGTACGGCCTCGGCCAGCCGCTCCACGTCGGACAGATCGTTGTAGACCTGGGCCGAGAGCCTCGCCCAGATGCGGCCGCGGTAGGCGTGCATCTGGATCTCGATATTGTCCTCCAGGAGGAGCGCGAGGCGAAGCCGGACGGCATCTTCATCCGATGCCCCGGCACGCTCCGAAAGCGGCACGGTCACCATGGTGCCGACCATCTCCTGCGGCACGGCAAGCTCGGTCCCCCACTCCTTCGTGAGAAGCCGCGCGCCATCCCACGCAAGGCGATGCATGTACTCCCGCGCGGCCTCGAAATCCCATTCACGTAGGAGCATAACCCCTTCCGGTGCCGCCAAGTAGTTCGTGGGATCTAGCGTCCCCACCCAATCGAACTCGTTGGTGAACCCGTGGTCCAACCCCCACGAAATCGTCCAGGGGTGGAGCCCCACCTGCCGCTCTGGGGGCGCCCAAAGAAACCCGCACGAGCGCGGCGCGTGGCACCACTTGTGGAGGTTCGCCGCGTACCAATCGACCCCGATCGAAGGGACATCGAGGGCCAGCGCGCCGGGAACATGGGCGCCATCGGCCAGGACCAGCACGCCGCGATCGCGGAGCGCCGCAGCGATCTCGGCGAGCGGCAGGAGCTGGGCCGACTCCGACGTGACGTGATCGACGATGGCCAGCCGTGTCCGTGGCCCCACCGCGGCCAGGATGGCATCGCGCGCGGCGGCCGGCGTCGTGGGATAGGGCATTTCGGCGACCGCCACAGAACCGCCGAACTCCCGCGCCCGGTTCCTGGCACCGTAGGTGATGGCCCCGTACCCCAGATCGGTGACGAGAATCTCGTCCCCCTTCTCGAACGGGAACGACCGGAGCACGGCATTGATGGCGTGGGTGACGTTCGGCGTGAAGACGAAATCCTCCTCCCGCGCTCCGACAAACGTTGCCACGGCGGCCGCGGCCTCCCGCATGCGGGTCGGCCCAGGCCTCCAAGGGGCCGGCTTCTCCCCGGTCAGTTCGCGAAGCATGAAGGACGAGGGATTTCGCTCCATCTCTTCCCGGAGGGCCTGCTGGGCGGCCATGACACGGCGCGACACGACGCCGACGGTGCCGTGGTTGAGGTAGGTGAGCGCGGGATCGAGGGGCCAGTGCTCGCGCATGGCGTGGCCGAACGTGGGGCGCGGAGTCATGGGAGGGGATTCTAGAAGGTAGACGCCCGCCGCGCGAGCGCCATCGCCATGCCTATGCCTGGACTACGAAAAGAGCGAGCGAACACTTTCCTGTGCGGCCGCGAACCAGGCGCTCGGGAAGAGCCCCGGCCAGAGCGTCCCGACCGCCGTCACCAGGAGGACGAAGGCGAGCGCGAGGGGAATCCGAATTGGCGGGAAGGCCTCCTGTGGCTCCTTCATGTACATGAGGACCAGGAGGCGCAGATAGTAGAAGACGGAGATGGCGCTGTTGAGGACGGCGAAGATGGCCAGCCAGACGTGACCCGACTGGACGGCGCCGCCGAAGAGGTAGAGCTTTCCGACGAAGCCGGCCGTGGGCGGAATCCCCGAGAGCGAGAGCATGAAGAGCGAAAGGAGCGCGCCGATGAGGGGGTACTTGAACCCCATACCGGCGTAGTCCTTCAACTCTTCCCCACGCCCGCCCTTGTGCTCCAGGAGCACCACGATCGCGAAGGCTCCCAGATTCATCGCCACGTACGCCATCAGGTAGAAGACGGCCCCCGTGCCTCCGATCAGCCCCCCCGAGACGATCCCGATGAGGACGTAGCCGGAATGCGCGATGCTGGAATAGGCGAGCATCCGCTTCACGTTCGTCTGCGCGATGGCGGCCACGTTCCCCACCGTCATCGTCAGGACCGCGATGACCGAGATCACCATGTCCCACTCCGCCTGCGCGGGGCCGAACGCGATGAAGAAGGTGCGCAGGAACGCGACGAACGCGGCGGCCTTCGGGCCGGCCGAGAAGAAGGCGGTGATCGGAGTCGGCGCGCCTTGGTAGACATCGGGCGTCCACATGTGGAACGGCGCCGCCGCCACCTTGAAGCAGAGCCCGACCAGGATGAGCGCCATGCCGGCGTAGAAGAGTCCTTCGGGAACCGGGCCGGTCGATCCGGCGATCGCTTCCCCGATCCGCTCCAGGTTCGTCGTGGCGGTCGCGCCGTAGACGAGGGAGATGCCGTAGAGAAGAATTCCCGAGGCGAAGGCGCCGAGGAGGAAGTACTTCATCGCCGCTTCGTTCGACGCGTCGTTGTTCCGGCGGTAACCGGCCAGGATGTAGAGCGAGATGGAGAGGACCTCGATCCCCAGGAAAAGCGTGATCAGATCGAGGCCCGAGGCCAGGATCATCATGCCCGACGTGGCGAAGAGAAGGAGCGAGTAGTACTCGCAGTGCTCCACTTCCTCGCGGCGGAGGAACGGAATAGAGAGGAGCACGACCACCGCCGACGTCGCCAGGAAGATGACGTTGAAGAGCGTCGAGAGATTGTCGAGCGTCACCATGCCCGCGTACCCGCGCTCCGAGAGCCCCCACTGTGGAATGGTCCGCGCCAGCGCCAGGAGAAGGCCGCCGAGCGCGAACCAGGCCGAGAGGTGCTTTTTCCCGTGCGGGAGGACCAGGTCGAGCAGGAGGAGGACGAGCCCGGCTCCGCAGACGATCAGGAGCGGCTCGATCATCCCCAGCGGCGCGTCGATCGGAAGCGGCAAGTTCATCGCGTCACACTCCCCGGCGATCCGACGGGCGGCGGAGGCGCATCGATTTCCACGCTGGCCGAATCCGCCGGCATGCCCGCTTCGCCATCCACCACCGCCTCATCCCCCGGAAGCGTCGCCTCCATGTCGGTCCCCGACGGCTCGTCGCCGCCGTAGAACTCCGGTTCGACGACCCGCTCGGCGATCGTCCGCGACGACATCCGCTCGATCAGTTCGGCCGACGGCATGTCGAGGAACCGGAGGAAGGTGTTCGGGTAGACGCCGATCCAGACGATGAAGACGATGACCGGCGCCAGGACCCAGAACTCGCGGCGGGTTAGGTCCGGAAGCCCTCGGTTCTTCTCGTTCGTGATTGGACCGAACATGACGCGCTGGAACATCCAGAGGAGGTAGACGGCGCCCAGGATGACGCCGGTCGCCGAGATACCCGCCACCCAGGGGTTCATCTTGAACGCCCCGAGGAGGATCAGGAACTCACCGACAAAGCCGTTCAGCCCCGGGAGCCCCAGGCTCGAGAGCGACACGATCAGGAACATGGCCGCGAACCACGGCATCACCTCCGAGATTCCGCCGAACTCCGAGATCTCGCGCGTGTGGCGGCGCTCGTAGAGGATGCCAACCGCGAGGAAGAGCGCGCCGGTCGAAAGGCCGTGGTTGATCATCTGGAGCACGCTTCCCTGGATCCCCTGCATGTTGAGGGCGAAGAGGCCCAGCATGACGAATCCGAGGTGGCTCACGGAGGAATAGGCGACCAGCTTCTTCACGTCGGTCTGCACCATGGCGACCAGCGCGCCGTAGATGATCCCGATCACCGAGAGGGCGATCAACCACGGCGCGAACGCCAGCGCGCCCTCCGGGAAGAGCGGCATGGCGAAGCGGAAGAATCCGTAGGTCCCCATTTTCAGCAAAACGCCCGCCAGGATCACCGACCCTGCCGTCGGAGCTTCCACGTGCGCGTCGGGGAGCCAGGTGTGGAACGGGAACATGGGAACCTTGATGGCGAATGCCAGGGCGAAGGCACCGAAGAGCCAGAGCTGCGCCGAGTGCGCGAGCGGCGTGTCGTAGAGGCGGATCAGGTCGAAGGTGTACTCGCCGAACGCGGCGTGGTACGCGAAGTAGAGGTAGAGGATGCCGACCAGCATCAGAAGGCTTCCGACCACCGTGTAGAGGATGAACTTCACGGCGGCGTAGACGCGCCGCGGGCCGCCCCAGACGCCGATCAGGAGGTACATCGGAATCAGGACCACTTCCCAGAACATGTAGAAGAGGACCAGGTCGAGCGCGGCGAAGACGCCGATCATCCCCGTCTCGAGGACGAGGAGTAGCGCCATGTAGGTCTTCACCTTCTCCGTGATCGCCGAGAAGGAGGAGACGGCCGCGACGGCCGAGAGGAGCGTCGTCAGGAGGATGAGCAGCACGCTCACGCCGTCCACGCCGAGGTAGTACTGGATTCCGAGATTCGGCACCCACGGCGCCCTCTCCACGAACTGCATGCCGCGCTGTCCCATCTGGAACGCCGTGAAGAGCGGCAGCGAGGCGAGGAAGGTCAGAATGGTCACCACGAACGTGAAGCCGCGCACCATCCCGACCTTCGCCGACGGCACGAGGAGGAGAAGGAGCGCCCCCACGGCCGGGAGGAAGGTGACCAGCGTCAGAATCGGAATTCCCATGATCGCGATCGTCGGGGTCATCGGAGCGCCAGGTAGCCGAACACGACCACCATCCCCAGGGTGATGATCAAGGCGTAGAGTTGCACGTAGCCGGTCTGGGCCATACGAAGCCAACCCGCTCCCTGCTCCACCTTCTTCCCGACGCCGTTCACGGCGCCGTCCAGAATGGCCGCGTCGACATCCTTCCAGAGGCGATTGGAGAGCCTGACGATCGGCTGCACGATCCGGGCGTCGTAGATCTCATCGACCCACCACTTGTGCCAGAGGAGGTCGTAGAGGCCGCGCGCCTTCTCCGCTAGGCGATGCGGCGCCTGCGGGTCCTTCACGTAGAAGCGGTGCGCCACGAAGATGCCGAGGAGCGCCACGGCGAGCGAGATGACCATCAGGGTGATCTCGAGGTTCGGATCGTGCGTGCCGGCGCCGTGCGCGGCTGCGGCGCCATGGGCCGCCGCAGCCCCATCCGCCACGCCCTCGCCCACCCTCTGGAGGTCGGCGAAGACCGGCTCCAGGAACGCGTCGAGCCGCTGTCCGCCCGCCATCAGCGGAATCTGCACGAAGCCGCCGACGGCGCTCAGGACCGCCAGGAGCATGAGCGGCAACGTCATGCTGTTCGGCGATTCATGGAGGTGGTGCTTCGCCTCGTGCGTCAGCCGCTCGGGACCGTGGAAGGTCATGAAGTAGAGCCGGAACATGTAGAAGGCGGTCATGAAGGCGCCCACGACGCCGCACGCCCAGAGGATCGGCCCTCCGTTGTTGAACGCCTTCCAGAGGATCTCGTCCTTGGAGAAGAAGCCGGCGAACGGGAAGACGCCGGCGATGGCGAGCGTCGCGATGAGCATCGTGATGTGCGTCTTCGGAAGGTGCTTCTTCAGCCCGCCCATGCGGTCCATGTCCTGCTCGCCCGAGAGCGCGTGAATCACGCTTCCGGCGCCCAGGAAGAGGAGCGCCTTGAAGAAGGCGTGCGTCATGAGGTGGAAGATGCCGGCCGTGTAGGCCGACACACCCATGGCCAGGAACATGTAGCCGAGCTGGCTCACGGTCGAATAGGCCAGCACCCGCTTGATGTCCTTCTGCACCAGGCCGATCGTCGCGGCGAAGAGCGCCGTCGCCGCGCCCACGATGGCGACCACCAGGAGCGCGGTCGGGGCGAGCGCGAAGAGGACGTGGCAGCGCGCGATCATGTAGACGCCCGCCGTGACCATCGTGGCGGCATGGATCAGCGCCGAGACCGGCGTCGGTCCTTCCATGGCGTCGGGAAGCCAGATGTGGAGCGGAATCTGCGCGCTCTTGCCGGTGGCTCCGACGAAGAGGAAGAGCGCGATGGCCGTGGCCAGGGCGCCTCCCATGGCGAGCTGCCCCGGCGCCTCGGCGAAGACGCGACCGAAGTCGAGCGTGCCGAACGTGACGAAGATCAGGAAGACGCCGATCAGGAAGCCCCAGTCGCCGATGCGGTTGACGATGAAGGCCTTCTTCCCCGCCTCCGCCGCCGCCGGGCGCTGATACCAGAAGCCGATCAGGAGGTACGAGCAGAGCCCCACGCCTTCCCAGCCGAAGAACATCACCAGGAAGTTGTCGGCCAGTACCAGCATCAGCATGCAGAAGGTGAAGAGGTTCAGATAGGCAAAGTAGCGGCCGTACGCCTTCTCGTGGCTCATGTAGCCGGTGGAGTAGACGTGGATCAGGAAGCCGACTCCCGTCACCACCAGCATCATCACGGCCGAGAGCGGATCGAGACCCAGCCGAACGGCGACCGAGAGGTCGCCCGAATCGATCCAGGAGAAGAGGGTCTGGAGGAAGAAGCGGTCCTCCGACGGGAGTCCCAGGAGCGACTGGAAGCAGCCGAGCGCGATGACGAACGCCGCGCCGACCGATCCGACGCCGATGGCGCTGACCAGCTTCCGCGGCAGCTTCCCGGCGCCGAGGCCGTTCAACATGGCCCCGAGGAGCGGAAGCGCCGGCACCAGCCAGAGCAGATTCAAGGACATCGTCGGCTCAACCCTTCAAGAGGTGGACTTCGTCCACGTTGGCGGTTTCCTTCTTGCGGAAGATCGCGACCAGGATGGCAAGCCCGATCGCCACCTCCGCCGCGGCGACCGCCATGACGAAGAAGACGAAGATGTGGCCGTCCATGGAGCCGTGCTGCCGCGAGAACGCCACGAACGAAAGGTTCACCGCGTTCAGCATCAATTCGATCGACATGAAGATGATCAGCGCGCTGCGGCGCACCAGGACTCCGACGACCCCGATCGTGAAGAGGATCGCGGCCAGGATCTGATAGGCGACGAGTGGAACGGCGAGCGGATGCATCAGGCGAATTTCCTCTTCGCGAGGACCACCGCGCCGATCACCGCCACGAGGAGCAGGATCGAGGTGATCTCGAACGGATAGAGCCAGGTCGTGTAGAGGATCCTCCCGATGGCCGCGGGCGACCCGAAGTCGGCCGGAAGCGCCGCCGCGGGCGGCATGCCGCCCCCTTCCCCGCCGTTCGGCGAGAGCGCGGTCCAGAGGAGTTCCACCAGCACGAGGAGCGCGAACAGGAACCCGAATCCCTTGGCGGCGCCCGGCGACAGCACGCTCGATTCGCCGCGGAAGTTCAGGAGCATGAGCACGAAGAGGAAGAGCACCATGATGGCGCCGGCGTAGACGATCACCTGGAGCGCGGCGATGAACTGCGCGTTCAGGAGGATGAAGAGCCCGGAGAGCGAGAGGAGGACTCCGACCAGAAGCAGCGCGCAGTGAACCGGATTCCGGTGGAAGACCACCCCCAGGGCGCAGAGGATCGCGACCAGGGCGAAGAAGGCGAAGAGGATCAGTTCGAGGGCCATTCGCCTATCCCCTCAGCACCAGGACGACCGCCGTCACCGCCATGTTCAGGAGCGACGCCGGAAGCAGGACCTTCCATCCGAAGCTCATCAGCTGGTCGTAGCGAAGCCGCGGGAATGTGCCCCGCAGCCAGATGTAAAAGAAGAGGAAGAACGCCAGCTTGATCAGGAACCAGACCGGTCCGGGGAGAATGGGTCCGTGCCACGCGCCCAGGAAGCAGGTGATGGCCACCCCGGAGACGACCATCATGTTCGCGTACTCGGAGACGAAGTAGAGCGCGAACTTCATGCTGGAGTACTCGGTGTGAAACCCGGCCACCAGCTCCGACTCGGCCTCGGCCAGGTCGAACGGGGCGCGGTTCGTCTCGGCGACGGCGCAGATGAGGTAGATCAAGAACCCGAAGAACTGCGGGATAATGAACCACATCTTCTCCTGCGCGCGGCCGATCTCCGCGAGCGAGAGGCTCCCGGTCATCATGATGATCGGCACGATGGAGATTCCCTGCGCCAGCTCGTAGGAGATCATCTGGGCCGAGGAGCGGAGCCCGCCGAGGAGCGGATACTTGGAATTCGCGGCCCAGCCGCCGAGGACGATGCCGTAGACCCCCATCGACGTCGTGCCGAGGAGGAAGAGGACGGCGACGTTCACGTCGGTGATCCGGAGCGCGATCGTCCGGCCGAAGAGGGTGAGGGTATCGCCCCACGGAATGACCGTCATGGCGACCAGCGCCGTGATGACCGAGATGGCGGGGGCCAGGAAGTAGACGGGCTTGTCCACCTGCGACGGGACGATGTCTTCCTTCATGAAGAGCTTGATGCCGTCCGCGATCGTCTGGAGCAGGCCGAACGGGCCGACGCGCTCCGGTCCGATGCGGTCCTGCATGTGCCCCAGTACCTTCCGCTCCATCCAGACGATGAGCGGGACGCCCATGAGCGTGAATCCGAGAACGATGAGGACCTTGATGACCGCTTCGATGATGAGGGCGAGATCCACGGGCCGCTACTTGAGCTCCGTCAGGAGACGATCCACATCGTGGGACGTCAGATTTTCGTGGTACGCGTCGTTGACCATCAGGACGGGAGCGGTGCCGCACGAACCGAGGCATTCCACCGAGAAGAGCGTGAAGCGGCCGTCCGTGGTCGTCTCCCCCTCCTGGATGCCGAGTTTCTCCTCGATCTGCTTCTGAAGGCGGTGCCCCCCCTTCACACAACAAGAAAGGTTGCGGCATACCTGTAACACGTGCCTGCCGACCGGCCGCTGATAGAACATCGTGTAGAAGGTAACGACTCCGCGCACCGTCTGCTCGGTGAGACCCAGAATCTCGGCCACCTCGCGCTGCGTCGCCACGCTCAGCCACCCCTGGTCGGCCTGGGCGGCGTGGAGCGCCGGAATGACCGCGGACTGGCTCGTCTCGTACGTAGACTTCAGGGCTTCGATCGCTTGGCGGGCTTGGGCGGAGAGCACGGCGTCTAGTTCTCGACGTTCGGGAATTGATCCGTACGGGTCGGGTGATCCTTGCGAAGCGGATGCCCCAGCCAGCCGTCCGGCGTCAGGATGCGCTGCAGATTCGGATGTCCGTCGAACACCAGCCCCATGAGGTCGTAGACCTCCCGTTCCATGTAGTCGGCGCTCTTCCAGACAGACACGGCCGACGGCGCCGTCTCGTTCTCGCGAACGGGCGTCTTGAGCAGGATGCGGCGGTTGAAGGTGAGCGAGTAGAGATTGTGCAGCAGCTCGAATCGCGGCTCGTCGGGCCCGCGCTCCTGAAGGTAGTCGACCGACGTCACGTCGGTCAGCATCTCACAGAGGAGTTCGGGATCGTCCTTGGCGAAGCGGAGGATATCGAGAAGCGCGTCCTTTCGGACCCAGATCGAGAGTTCCTTCCGGAACGACTGAGACTCGAGCACGGCGTCGCCGAACTTGGCGCGGAGCCGCTCCACGACCATCTTCTGATCGTCGGTCAGCGCGTCCAGCTGGTCGGGTTCGGGCCTCAATCCCATTCGAGCGCTCCCTTGCCCCAGGCCCAGAAATAGCCGACGAGGAGGATCAGGAGGAATATCCCCATCTCGATCAGGCCGAAGACGTGCAGCTCCTTGGAGACGACGGCCCAGGGGTAGAGGAAGACCGTCTCGATGTCGAAGACGATGAAGAGCATGGCCACGAGGTAGAAGCGCGTGTTGAAGCGCTCCCGGGCGTTTCCGACCGGCGTGACGCCGCACTCGTAGGGGAGAAGTTTCGCTTCGCTGTCGATCCGAGTTCCGAGAAAATGGGACGCGGTGAGCGTGAAGGCGGCGAAGCCGGTCGCCACCACCAGCATGATCAGGATGGGGATGAATGCGGCGACGCTATTGGGATCTACCGGGCTCACCGTATCCCTTCCCTCCCCGGGGTCGTACCGCCCTCAAGAACGTCCGCCGCAACTTCGTGAAAAAAGGTGCTAATCGCGGCAGGATAGGAACTTGCCTAAGTCCTTGTCAAGCCACTTTCTCCGAGAGGACCTTGTCGACGCTCCCCGCCACCCGGACCGCCATGATGTCGGGATCGTGCTCGAAGAGAAAGAGCCAGTTCTCCCGGGTGGCGTCGGCCAGAATCGCACGCTTTGTCTCCAGCGTCATCATGGGATAGAGGTCGTAGCCCATGATGTACGCAAGAGGTAGGTGCGCCACGGTCGGGATGAGATCGACGGTGTAGAGCGCCCGCTGGCCGGGGAGGTCGAAGAAGACCCCCTGATGGCCGAGGGTGTGCCCCGGCAGGAGCCGCATCGAGACGCCGGGAAGAATCTCGACGTCGTCCTCGTGGATGGTGAGCTGCCCCGAGGCCTCCAGCGGGTCGTAGTTGTCCGGGAAGTAGGAGGCCCGGTTTCGCTCGTTGGCGTGGTGCGCGTCGTTCCACTCCTGGCGCCGGGCAAGGTAGCGCGCCCGCGGAAACGTCGGGTGGACGGAGCCGTCGGCGTCGCGTGCGGTGCCGCCGCCGCAGTGGTCGAAATGGAGATGCGTGAGGGCGACGGTGTCGATCCCCTCCGGGGAGACGCCGAGCGACGCGAGTTCCTCCAGGAGTCCCTCGGGGCGCTCGATGGCGTAGATCTCGTGGAACTTGGGGTCGTTCTTGCTCCCCGATCCCGCGTCCACCAGCACCCGCTTTCCGTTTCCCTCGATGAGGAGGCAGTTCATTCCCATCCGGATCCGGTTCTTCTCGTCCGCCGGCGCCACGCGGCTCCAAAGCGTCTTCGGAACCACTCCGAACATGGCGCCGCCGTCGAGCCGGAAGCGGCCGCCGGAGACGAAGCGCACCGTGTAGGGTCCGAGCGTGATCGAGGGAATGGCGGGGCGCGCCGTGGCGGCATCGCCCGTCGCCGACGCGGCTGGCGCCGACGCCGACGCCGGCGCCGGATCGGGGGCGTTCATGTTTCTGGCGGTTCCTCGCGCGGGAATGGGTGCGGCGAATTCGAGACTCCGGAGCGCCCCGTAAGCCGAGTTCTGTCGGATTGCTCCGTGGCGACCATTTCTCTAGGACGCGCGTTACCGAGCGCCTCTAGCAACCTACCCGGGACTTGTAACGAGGCGGGCCACCTCTCGTCCCCTATTCGGTCTTGCTCCAGGTGGGGTTTACCGAGCCGAGGGAGTCACCTCCCCCGCTGGTGCGCTCTTACCGCACCGTTTCACCCTTACCGCGGACCCGAAGGCCCGAGGCGGTTTGCTTTCTGTTGCACTTTCCCTGGGATCGCTCCCGCTGGGGGTTACCCAGCACCCTGCCCTGTGGAGCTCGGACTTTCCTCGTGTCGCTCGCGCGACCCGCGGCCGCCTGTGACACTCCGGAAGTCTTCGAATTCCGCCTGTTACGCTACTGTTGATTCTAGGGTCCAGACCCCCAAGAATCAAGGCATGCAGCCTGTTGCGCGGCCTACTCTTCTGACGTTCGACATCTTCGGGACCGTCCTCGACTGGCGGCGCGGCATGCGGGAGGCCGTGACGCGCGGGGGCGGAGCGTGGGCCGAAGGGACCTTCGACCGCGTCATCGACGCCCAGGGCCGGGCGGAAGGCGGCCCCTTTCGCCGCTACGCCGAGATCACGGCGGAGAGCCTGGTCGAGGTCGTGGGACTTCCGCGTGCCGACGCGGACACGATCGGCGCCTCGGTCGGCACGTGGCCTCCCTTCCCCGACTCCGCGGAGGGGCTGCGGCGGTTGATGCGCGTGACGCCTTGCGTCGCGATGACCAACAGCGACCGCGTGCATGGGGAGCAGGCGCAGGCGGGGCTTGGCCTCAGACTCTCGCACTGGATCTGCGCGGAAGAATCGCGCGGCTACAAACCGGCACCGGAGGTGTGGCGATACGTGAGCGAGAAGCTCGGTGTTTCGTTCGGTCCGCACTGGTGGCACGTCGCGGCCTACGCCGACTACGATCTGGAGACGGCGCGATCGCTCGGGCTCACCTGCGTCTACGTCGAAAGAACCCATGCGCGGCCGGGACCCACGGACGTGCATGTGGGCGACTTGGTGGAACTGGCCGCGTTGGTCGAGACGCTCCCTTTCCGTTAGGCGGGCGGCGTGGGTCCCGCCTCTGCGTCGAGAGCCTCGTTCGCCAGAGCGTCCGCCCGGGCGTTGTCGGCGCGTCGGACGTGCTTGAACGAGTGCTTCGGCACGGCGTTCAGGAGCATCGTCACGCGGGCGTGAAGGCTCTGCATCCGCGGCTCCTTCACGCGATAGACGCCGTTCAGCTGCTTCACCACCAACTCGCTGTCGAGGAAGAAATCGGCCTCCGAGATCCGCGACTCCATCAGATACTCCAGGGCCGCGATCAGGGCGAGGTACTCCGCTTCGTTGTTCGTCTTCGTCCCGAGCGACCGGCTGGCCTCGTAGATGGTGTGCCCCGCATGGTCCTGGACCACGATCCCAATCGCCGCGGGCCCGGGATTTCCGCGGGCGGCTCCGTCGGTGTGAACGCGATAGCGCATGGGGGGCAGAGTACGCGGCCGCGCCGTGGTTTGACAACGCCTCATCCCCCGGCCACAATCGTCGCCGAACCGACCACCCATCCACGGAGGATCCCGTCATGTCGAAGCCGTCCGCCGCCGACGCCGAACTCGTGCTCCGCCTCTACGAAATCCGCCGCGACCCCGAGCTGCGCAAGGCGCGGCAGTGGCTCATCTCCGAGTTCAAGGCGACGTCGTGGGAGGAAGTCGAGGCGCAGTATTTGACGGGGAGCGAGCCCGACCGCTTCTTCCGCATGGTCACCTCCTACTGGGAGATGCTCGCCGCCATGGTGAATCGCGGCGTGCTGAGCGAGGATCTCTACTTCGACACGACCGGCGAGCACGTCGTCGTCTGGAACAAGATCAAGGCGATCGTCCCCGGCGCGCGCGCGAAGATCCGCCCGACCTACCTCTGGAATCTGGAGCAGATGGTGCGGCGCCACCTGGCGTGGCGCGAGAGCACCTATGCCACCGCGGCCGACGTGATCGAGGCGGGGTCGCAGCTGCGGAAGAAAGGGCCGAAGCCCCCGAAGGCCGTGAAGGTCAAGAAGCTGAAGAAGCGCGCCCGGTGAGCAGCGTCTTCGGCAAGCTGCTCACGCTCACTACCTTCGGCGAAAGCCACGGCCCCGCCGTCGGCGTCGTGGTGGACGGCTGTCCCCCCGGCCTCACCCTCGACGTGGCGATGGTGCAGCGCGACCTCGACCGTCGGCGCCCGGGCCAAAGCCCGGTGACGTCGCAGCGCCGCGAACCCGACACGGTCGAGATCGTCTCCGGGTTGTTCGAGGGCGTCACGACCGGCGCTTCCATCGCGATGATCGTCCGGAGCGTGGACGCGCGTTCGGCCGATTACGCGAACGTGAAGGACCTCTTCCGCCCAGGGCACGCCGATCACACGTATCTCGCGAAGTACGGCGTGCGCGACTATCGCGGCAGCGGCCGTTCTTCCGGACGCGAAACCGTGGCGCGCGTGGCCGCGGGCGCCGTGGCGCGGGCCCTGTTGTCGCGGGCAGGGGTCACGGTCCGCGCGGGAACCGTGCAGGTGGGCGGCACCGTCGCGAACGCACGCGACTGGGACGTCGCGGAGTCGAACGCCGTCCGCTGCCCTGACGCCGCCGCGGCCGCGGAGATGGAGCGCGCGATCGCGGACGCGCGCGACCGGGGCGACTCCCTGGGTGGCGTCGTGGAGATCGTCGCGACAGGAGTTCCCGCCGGCTGGGGCGATCCCGTCTTCGACAAGCTCGACGCGACGTTGGCGCATGGCCAGATGTCGATCGGCGCGGTGAAGGGCTTCGAGATCGGCGACGGGTTTGGTGCCGCGAGGCTCCGTGGCTCGGAGATGAACGACCGCATGACGCCGCAGGGGTTCGAGACGAATCACGCGGGCGGCATCCTGGGCGGGATATCGACCGGGCAGCCGATCGTGGCACGGATCGCGGTGAAGCCGCCCTCGTCGATCGCCGTCCCGCAGAAAACCGTGGACCGCGAGGGGACCTCGCGCGACTTCGCGATTACCGGACGCCACGACCCCTGTCTCTGCCCGCGCGTCGTACCCGTGGCCGAAGCGATGACGTGCCTGGTGCTGGCGGACCACTGGCTGAGGCAGCGCGCGGTGGAGGCGACGCGGCCCGATCCGGGGTTGAAGTGGCCGCCCGCCACCCCTGCCGGCGTTGCGCCCGGCAAGGGCCGCGCGTGATCGAGTCTATCCGCACGCGCGTCACCGACATCCTCAAGATCCGCTACCCCATCCTCCAAGCGGGGATGGTCTGGGCTTCGGGGTATCGCCTGGCCGCCGCCTGTGCGGAAGCCGGAATACTCGGCTGCATCGGCTCCGGATCCATGAAGCAGGAGATGCTCCGCGAGCAGATCCCCAAGGCGCGCGCCGCGACGAAGGGGCGGCTCGCGGTGAACATCCCGCTTCTCCGTGGTGACGCGAACGAGCTCCTGGAAATCACGCTGGGCGAAGGAATCGACGTCGTCGTCACCAGCGCCGGAAACCCCGCCCTCGTAGCCGAACGAATCAAGCGCGCTGGAGCAACCTGGATCCACGTGGTCCCCGCCGTGAAGCACGGCCGGAAGGCCGCGGCGTGCGGCGTCGACATCGTGATCGGCGAAGGGTTCGAGGCCGGCGGACACAACAGCCCCGACGAAATCACGACGCTCGCGTTGATCCCCCAGCTCGTCGATGCGGTCAAGGTCCCGGTCGTGGCCGCAGGCGGAATCGCCGACGGCCGCGGATTCCTGGCCGCCATGGCGCTCGGCGCCGAGGGTATCTCCGTCGGAACCCGCTTCGCCGCCACGCTCGAGTCGAGCGCGCACGAGAACTACAAGCGCGCCGTGGTGGAGGCCGGCGACACCGGAACGGCCCTCTTCGCGAAGCCGCTCGGCCCGGTGCGCGCGATCAAGAACGCCTGGGTCGAGCGCGTGCGCGAAGCCGAGGCACGAGGCGCCTCGCGCGAGGAACTAACGGCCGTTTACGGCCAGAAGCACGCGCGCCTCGGGATTCTGGAGGGAGATGTGGTCGAGGGTGAACTGGAAGCGGGCCAATCGAGCGGCCTCATCCACGACGTGATTCCCGCGGCGGAGGTGGTGCGACGCTTCGTGGAGGGGTACGAGGCTCGCCTTCGCGCGCTACCTGCGGCGACGTAGAACACCCCGCCTTTCGACTCGTTCACAAGCCCCGCGCTGCACCCCGCCCCATCGCGTCGGCAGTTTGCATCCGCGCGCCTTCGCACACTCCGTTGCGAATTGCCATCACCATCCCTGGTAACAACTTACACGCTCGGATCTCGGCCTGAGTTGACGAGACCGGGCCCCGATCTTGCTCTCCTTCGGTCCCCTCGACCCGGACCACAGGAGAAGCACCATGCAAGGCGACAACATCGAGCAGGCTCTCACGCTGGCGCACGAGGGGACGAGGGAGTGGGATGACGCCATGAGCCGCGGACGCACGCTCGTGGACGCCGCGACACAGGAGACGACGCCCGCCCACGCGGCCGCCAAACTCCGGGAGGCCGCGCGCCACTTCCAGATGGCGATTGGCATCAACTCCGCGAAGGACGAAGGCTACGGTTGGCTCGCGCGAGCGCTCCGATTGCTGGCACAAGCGATCCGCGGGAAGGACCCCGATGCCGCCACGCACTGCCTCCGCTCCGCCTGCGCGGTGGTCTGGGAGGCACGTACCAAGACACCGGCCTCCGCGCTTTCCGTCTTCACCAAGCAGGAGTTAAAGGCGCTCGTGGCCTGGCTCCGGATGGTCCGTAGGCTCGATCCCCAAGGAGCCGAGGGCGAGATGGAGACGCTCCGTGCCGAGTTCTTGACGTCCGCTCTCGATCCCGACACCATGGCCGCCGCAACCGGGGGTTAGACGAGGCGAGGCGGAGGAGTTCGGGTGCGCGCGGTCGGTCAGCGTGTGACGGAGATTTTCTCCTTCGAGCCGAAGGAGAATGCCGTGGGGTGGGCCGAGGATTTGCGAAAGGTCGTCAGACTCGGCGACGAGTGATCACGCTAGCCGTCGCTTCAACTTCACCTGCCGTTTCTGCTCCTCGTACCCCAGCCGCCTATAGAACGCGTGCGCCCGCTCGCGGATGACGTTGCTCCGGAGGACCATCTCCTTTAGCCCGCGGGAGCGCGCCCAGGTTTCACCGGCTTCCATCAACGTCGCGCCCACGCCGCCGCTTCGGGCTGAGCCCGTGACGACCAGACCCTTCACCTCCGCATGCGGGTCGAGTTCCATGGAGCAGATCTCGCTGACGACGATCCAGCCCACGATCTGGCCATTGGCTGCCTCCGCGACGTAGACCACGGACATGCCCTGACGATCGAGGACCGCCTTCCGCAACAGGATCTGCTCGGCCGTGGAGGGATAGCCAAGTTCTCCGGCCAATTCCGCCACTCGCGGAGCATCGGCCTCCCGCATCACGCGGCACGTCACTACGGCGCTCACGCCGAGCCCTCCGGCTCTGCCGCACCCCTGCCGGGGTAGATCCCGATTCCCTTCGCCGAGTACCACGGGCGAATCTCGGCGCGCAACACGCCTGCTCGAACGGCGGGATCCGCCTCGACCAGCGCCCGCGCCGCCTCGATCGACTCCGCGCGCATCACGATGAGTCCCCGCGGATCCCCGCCGTCGGTGAACGGACCGGTCAGGGTGTAATTCCCCCGTTCCATCTGGCCCCGCATGTAGGCGAGATGCTCGCGCTGAATTCGGTCGCCCTCCGCTTCCGGAAGCTCTCGATTCGGCCCCACGAAGAGATAGCCGACGAAATAGACCGTCATCTGATCGCGCGGCGGCGGATCGCCCGCGACCGACGGAAGCCCCCAGTCCACTGGAGGCCGATCGTGCAGCACCGCGAGCATTTGATCGTGCAGATGCCCGTTCGTGGCGACCAGTTGCTTCGCCTCCATCCACCCCGAGCCCCCCTCGTAATCGGAGAGACGCCCGCCCGCCTCCTCCACCAGAAGCGCCGCCGCAGCCATGTCCCAGGGCTGGAGATTCCGCTCCCAGAATCCGTCGGTCCGCCCCACAGCGACCTTGGAAATCGCCAGCGCCGCCGAGCCTGCCCGCCGCACGGCCTGGGCGCGCATCAAGAACCTTCCGAACGGCCCGAGATTGTTCCGCTCGTGGTCGCAGCTCAGATCGTACGAAAACCCGGTCGCGACCATCGCCTTCTCCAGCGTGTCGCAGGTCGTGACGCGCCGCGGCCTCCCGTTCAGCGTCACGCCGCCGCCCCGGCGCCCGGCATAGAGTTCCTCGAGCAGGGGGTTGTAGACGACCCCGACCTCGAGTCGCCCCGCCACTTGCAGCGCGATCGAGACCGACCAGACCGGATACTCGTGTGCGTAGTTCACGGTGCCGTCGAGCGGATCGACGATCCAGACCCGATCGGCGCCACCGCTTCGGCCGTGCCCTTCCTCGGCCACGACGTCGTCGCCAGGATGGGCGTCGTGGATGCGGCCGACGATCAGCCGCTCCGACTCGTGATCCATCCGCGTGACGAGGTTGATGCGCCCCTTGTAGTCGATCTCCTGCGCCTCGCCGAAGTTGCGCTTCAGCAACGTCCCCGCTTCGCGCGCGAGGGCCACGGCGAGCGCGAGGTCCTTCTCGTTGGAGGCGCTCACTCGGTCTCGCCCTCGGCCGCGATCGATGTCGGCATCTCGACGCTGACGTCGGGGGCAGCCGAAGCGACGGCCGCCTCCCCGCGCCCGTTCTTGTACTGGAGTTCATAGAGCCGTGCGTAGATCCCACCCTTCGCCAGAAGTTCCTCGTGGGTCCCCTGCTCTCGCAGCTCGCCCTTGTGCATCACGAGAATCCGATCGGCGTCGAGAATGGTGCTCAACCGATGCGCGATGACCAGGGAGGTCCGCCCTTCCAGCAGCCGATGGAGCGCCGCCTGGATGACCCGCTCCGTCTCCACGTCCACGCTGGAGGTCGCTTCGTCGAGGATCAGGATCGACGGGTCGTAATGGAGCGCCCGCGCGAAGGCGAGGATCTGCCGCTCGCCCATCGAGAAGAACGCGCCGCGCTCCCCCACTTCCTCGCCGAGCCCATGGGGGAGACGCGCCTTGAGCCGTTCGCCGCCCACCTGGGCCAGCGCAAGGTCGGCATCGCCCTCGGGCCGCTCGCGCGCGCCGAAGCGGATGTTCTCCCTCACCGTGCCGCTGAAGAGGAAGACATCCTGCAGCACGAGCCCGATCTGACGCCGTAGCGTCGCGCCCGGGATATCCCTCACATTCCGGCCATCCACGCGGATCGCGCCGCGCTGGAATTCGTAGAAGCGGGTCAAAAGATTCGAGATCGTCGTCTTCCCCGCCCCCGTCGCACCCACGATCGCCACCTTCTCTCCCGGTGCGATCTTGAACGAGACGTCGCGGAGCACCCACCCCTCGTCCTTGTACGCGAACCAGACGCGGTCGAACTCGACCTCTCCGCGGAGCCGCGCCGGCATCGCCGCCGCGCTCTCTCCCGGAGGGTCTGCCACCGCGGGCACCGTGTCGAACGTCTCGAAGATCCGCTCGCTCGAGACCATGGCCGCCTGGAAGACGTTGTACTTCTCGCTCAGGTCGCGCACCGGCTGATAGAAGCGGTCGGCGTACTGGATGAACGCGACCACGATGCCGAACGTCACCGTCCCCGCCAGAACGCCCGCGCCGCCGTACCAGACGATGAGGGCGAGCGCGATGGCGCCGATGAACTCGACCGCCGGGAAGAAGACGGCGTAGTAGAAGACGTTCTGGACATGCGCGTCCAAGTGCGCCTTGTTCGCCTCGTCGAACTTCCGCGACTGCTTCGCTTCCACGTTGAAGAGCTTCAGAATGTCGAGACCTTGAAAGTGCTCCTGCAGGAAGGCGTTCAGCCGCGCCAGGCGCGACCGGACCCGCCGGTAGGAGACGCGCACCTTCGCGCGGAAGATGGCCGTGGCGAATACCAGGAGCACGACCGTCGTCATGGTGACCAGCGCCAGTCTCCAGTTGAGCCAGAACATGGCGGCCACGATGCCGCCGACCATGAAGAGGTCGCCGATGACGGCCACGACCCCCTGTGCGAAGAGTTCGTTCAGCACCGCCACGTCCTGCGTGACGCGCGTCAGGATCCGCCCCACGGGGCGCGTGTCGAAGTAGGAGGGGGTCAACGTCTCGAGGTGGCGGAAGATGCCGAGGCGGAGGTCCTGCATCGCCTTCTGCCCCACCATTCCCATGATGTAGGTCTGCCAGAAGCGAAGGACGAAGGCTCCCGCCAGGACGCCGATGTAGGCTCCCGCCAGCATCATCAGCCCGCGCGTCGCCTCGGCCTGCGCCACGCTCATTCCCGCGGCCGGCTTCACGTAGCGATCGATGGCGACCTTGGTCAGGTAGGGTCCGGCCACCTCCAGGAGCGAGATCGCCCCGAGGAGGATTACGGAGACGATGACCTCTTTCCGATACGGCTTGAGATACTGGAGGAGACGGCGCGCCAGGCGCCGGTCGTAGATCTTGCCGTGCGCGTCGCCGTCGTCGGCGGCCGATCCGAACGGTCCGCTCATAGCGCCTCCAGCTCCTCGACGACTTCCTCGCGGTGGTAAAGCTCCGCGTAGAGGCCGCCCGCCCTCAGCAGTTCCGCGTGCGAGCCGCTGGCGACGATCCGCCCCCCGTCGAGGACCACGATCCGGTCGACGCGAAGGAGCGCCGAGCGCCGGTGGGTCGCGAGGAGGATCGTCGGCTTGGTCGGCAGATCGAAGAGCGACTCCAAGATCCGCTCCTCCGTTCCGGGATCGACACTGGCGAAGCAGTCGTCGAGGAGGAGCACCGGCCGCTCCAGCGCCAACGACCGCGCCAGTGCCACGCGCTGCTTCTGGCCGCCGCTCAGGGTGATTCCGCGTTCTCCGATGGTCGTATCGAGGCCCTGCGGGAACTGGGAGAGGTCGCTCTCCAGCCCCGCGCGCCGGGCCACGATCAGGGCGTCGGGGGCCACCTCACCCTCCGCATAGCCGAATCCAATGTTGGCGCGGATCGTGTCGGAGAAGAGGAAGGTCTCCTGCGGCACGATGCCGAAGCGCCGCCGGAGGGTGCTCCGCGCCCACGAGGAGCTCGGAACTCCACCGACGCTGATCGTTCCCGACGTCGGCTCGTCGAGGCGCGCGATCAACTGGAGCAGCGTCGTCTTCCCCGCGCCCGTCCTCCCCACCAACGCCACGCGATCGCCCGGGCGGATCGTGAGGTTCACGTCGCGGAGCACGTCGCGCTCGGTTCCGGGGTAGCGATAGCCGACTCCGCGCAGTTCCACGGTGACGTCGTTCGTCGGCAGCGGCCCCAGGGCGTCCACATCTTCCTCAGCCGGCTCCTCCAGAATCGCCTGGATTCGCCCCATGGAGGCGGCGCCGCGCTGGAAGAGGTTCGTCACCCATCCGAGGGCGATCATGGGCCAGAGGAGCATGGCCAAGTAGATCTGGAACGCGACCAGCGACCCGAGCGAGATCCGCCCCGCCACGACCGCCGAGCCGCCCACCCAGAGAACGACCGCGGCCGCAATCCCCCCGACGAGCGACATCGTCGGCCACATGCCGGCCTGGAGCTTGATCATCTGCCGATTCCGCTCCAGGTAGACGTCGTGGATCTTCTTGAAGGCCTGGTACTCGCCCTCCTCCTCCACGTGCGCCTTCACGACGCGAATGCCGGAGAGCGTCTCCTGCGCCTTCGCGGTGAGGGAGGCGAACGACTCCTGGATCGCCTCGTAGTGGTGGTGGAGCTTCGCTCCAAGGCGCGCCACGAGGATGGAGAGGATCGGGAGCGGAATGAGCGCGATCAGGGTGAGACGCCAGTCGATGCGGCACATCACCGTGACCGCCATGACGAAGGTCGCGCAGGTGTTGGCGAAGTACATGATGCCCGGTCCGAGGAAGTTCCGGACGGCATCGAGATCGTTGGTGGCGCGGGAGAGGAGGTCGCCGACCTTGCGCGTCCGATAGGTGCGGGCCGGCAGCCGCGCGATGTGGCGGAAGATATCGTTTCGGAGTTCGTACTCCATGATGCGCGACGCGCGGATGAGCGACCAGCGCATGGTGAAGAGGAAGACGCCCTGCAGCGCGACCGCGAGGAGGATGAGCCCCGCGTCCCCGAGGAGTCCCCGGGAGGTGGCGCCGCCCTCGAGGTGGTCCACGGCACTCCGGACCAGCCATGGCGTCCAGACCTGGAAGAGATTCGTGAGCACGACCGAGATGGCGCCGAGAACGAGCGCCCCGCGGTGACGCAGCAGGTAGGGCAGGAGGTGCTTCAGGGCTCCGATGGTAGGTCCCTTCTGGATGGGTGATACGCGAACATGCTCAGTGTGCCGGAGGCGACTTCCGCGCTGCTTCCTCACGCCATTCCGAGACGAGTCTCAGGAAAGTCGATTCCGTGATGCAGGCGCTCTGGGGGCCCCCCGAGGCCTCGCGACGAGACTTGTCCAATGGCCTGCTGGTCGTTGCCCGTGCGGCGGACTCGTCGTGATTGCGTCTCATGTCGAGAAGCCGTTCCTCTACCAATCGTGTGGCTGTTGAGTCGATGAAATCCCGGCCGATCGGAGTGCCGCCAGCAAGAATGTACTCCCTTCCTATGTGTTCCAGTAGAAGCCCATCGATATTGCGGACGAATCGTGCAGAGTCGTTCGGCGAAAGGTCGACGCGAAACACACTCGGGTATTCTCCATGCCACGATGTCGGGCTGTATGCAGGAGTCTCGAACAAGGAGTCGGCAAACACCAAGTATCGGGCGCCGAGCTTGACTGCCCAACCGAACTGGGGATCCGATCGAGTTGCCCTGACCCGAACCGCCTCAGCCCCCATAAACGACGATCCTCCCACATCCTTCGCAGCTGAGGATCGACTCCCCTTGTTTTGCGAGCTGCATATCGTGCGCCGTGAGCGCGCGGTGACACGCACCGCAGGCGTTGTTGTCTACACGAACGATCGCGAGCCCCTCCCGGCCCGCGTAGAGCCGGTCGTACTTCGCCAGCGTCGGGGCGCCGATCGGGGCACGCCCCTCGTCGCGGACGTGCGTCCGCTCGGAAACCTCGGCATCCAGCGCCGCCGCCTCCGCGTCGAGCGTGGCGTTCCCGTCCTTAAGCGCCCGCTCGGCTTCCGCCACGACCCCCTCGCCCTTCGCCACTCCGGCCGTCAGCGACTCCTCCCGATCCATCAGCTCGAGAATCTCGGTCTCGCCGTCGGAGCGCTTCGACTTCACGTTGGCGATCTGGTGCTGCATCGCCGTGAACTCGTCGTTCGTCTTCACGTCGAAGAGCTGCTTCTCCAGCCGGGTCAGTTCCGCCTGGAACGACTCGACCTCCTTTTCCAGGACCCGGCGCGCGAGCCGTACCGCCTCCCGCTCTTTCTGGATACCGAGAAGCGACGCTCGCGCTCGGTCGAGCGCCAAGGCCAGCGCCTGGCGGCGCTTCGGAAACTCGCCCTGGCGACGCTTGCTCTCGGCCAGGGCCGCGTCGCGCCGCTGGAGTTCCAGAAGGAGGGCGAGTTCAGGCAGCACGGTCACCGGAGACGCCTCCCAGGGATGAAAAAACGGGGAGCGCGACGGCACGCTCCCCAGAAATGGTGGGCGGTGCAGGGTTTGAACCTGCGACCTCTGGCTTGTGATACCAGCGCTCTACCAACTGAGCTAACCGCCCGCATCACCTCGTGTCGAAAGATTGGGCCCACTTGGACTCGAACCAAGGTCCGCCCGGTTATGAGCCGGGTGCTCTCACCAACTGAGCTATGGGCCCGCAAGGTACGCATGGTTCGAATCCGGGACCGGAGCGGGCCAATCTAGCACCCTGCTCGCCGCAGGGTCAAGTCGCCGACGCCGCCCGCAGTCACATGGCCTCGATGTATCCCTTGAGCCGCCGGCTCCGCGTCGGATGGCGGAGCTTCCGGAGCGCCTTCGCCTCGATCTGGCGGATGCGTTCGCGCGTCACGTTGAACGTGGCGCCCACTTCCTCCAGCGTTCGCGGGCAGCCGTCCTCGGTGAGGCCGAAGCGGAGGCGAATGACCCGCGCCTCGCGCTTGCTCAGCGTCTCCAGCACCTCGTTCACCTCGTCCTTCAGCATCGAGAAGGCCGCGGCCTGCGCGGGAGAGACGACCGACGTATCCTCGATGAAATCGCCGAGGCTGGAATCGTCGTCCTCGCCGATCGGCCGGTCGAGGGAGATCGGCTCCTGCGCCGCCTTCAGCACGCTCTTGATCTTGTCCACCGGCATCGCCAGCCGCACCGCCACTTCCTCGGGCGTCGGCTCGCGGCCCAGTTCCTGCACCAGCCGCCGCGACGTGCGGACGACCTTGTTGATCGCCTCGATCATATGGACCGGCACGCGGATCGTGCGCGCCTGGTCGGCGATGGCGCGCGTGATCGCCTGGCGGATCCACCAGGTGGCATAGGTGGAGAACTTGTAGCCCTTCCGGTAGTCGAACTTGTCGACCGCGCGCATGAGGCCGCTATTCCCCTCCTGGATCAGGTCGAGGAACTCCAGTCCGCGGTTCGTGTAGCGCTTGGCGATCGAGATCACGAGGCGGACGTTCGCCTCGATCATCTCCCGCTTCGCCTTGTCGCGGGCAATCTCGCCCGAGCGGATCTCGCGCGCGACCTCCTTGATGTCGTCACGCGACATGTTCGCCTCTTCCTCGACCTTCCGGATCTTCTTCCGGGCGTTCTTGACCGCGCGGTCGTAGATCTCGAAATCGTCGGCGTCGAGGTGCGCCTCCCGCTTGACCTGGATCGCATCCTTCTTGCTCTTCTTGGCGCGGCGCAGGAAGGCGGCGATCTCCTCGCCGGTCTTCCCCCACTTCTGCTCCAGCTCGACGAACTCGTTCTCGCACTCGTCGACGAAGCGCGCGGATTCCTTCACGCGCTCGGCCATCCGGTCGATGAGCCGGATATTGACGTTCAGGTCCTGGATGTCGCGCAGGAGTTCCTCGTCGAGCGCGCGAAACTTGTCGTGATGCTGCTTCTTCTTTTCGTCCGAGAGCCGGCCGACCGACTTCTCCTGGTGCTTGGCCAGCTTCGCGTGCGCCGAGCGGATCTTGTCCAGCGCCTTGAGCGCGCGCGCCCGCTCCTTCTTCGGAGAGAACTCGGGATTCCAGTTGCCGAAGTCGATCTGCGTGAAGTCCTCCACGCGGACCTTGTTCTGCTTCAGCTTCGTGCCGTAGGCCAGGAACTCCTTGAGAATGGGCGGCGAACGGAAGAGGGCATTGCAGATCTGCCGCTCCCCGGCCTTGATCCGCTTCGCGATCTCGACCTCGCCCTCCCGGTCGAGGAGCGGGACGCGCCCCATCTCGCGGAGGTACATGCGAACCGGGTCGTCGTACTTGACGCTCGGCGCCGCCACATGCTTGTCGGGAGGACGCTTTTCCTCGCGCCGCTTGATCCGCAGCTTCAGCTGCGCCTCCTCGTGGGTATCGAAGATGTCGACCTTCCAGTCGTTGAGAGCGATGTAGACCTCGTCCATCTCGTCGACGGACGCACTCTCGTCCAGGAAGGTCTCGATCTGGTCGTGAAGCAGGTACTGCTGCTTGCCGGCCAGCGCCTTCAAATCCTGAAGGCGATCCACCTTCTCGCGCTTCATCCCTGGGACTCTCCTTTGTCGGTGACGCGAACGCTATGAAACCGGACTTTGGCTTCGTTGATGAAGTTTTGATGCGAGATCCCGCCGTTCGGCCACCAGCCGTCCCAGCGAGGCGTCCCGCGACTGTTCCGCTTCACGAATGGCACGATCGAGAACCTGGATCGCCGCGCGAAGCCGGCGCTCCTCCAGACGCTCGATCAAGCCCCGGGCCGTCCGCTGCTGCTCGTCGAGCGGCACCGCATCCTCCACCGGATGGACGGCCAGGATCCCCCGAACCAGGGGATGCTCGTCGACCAGCCGGTCCCGCTCCCCCCCCAGGGGAGGCTGCCCCGCCTCGATCCACGGGGCCAAGATCTCGCGAAGCTCCGGCGTCACGAAGCAGGCGATCCCGCCCGCCTCGAGGATGGCCCGCAAGGCCCCTTCCTCCGTCAGCGCTCTTGCCGCCAGCTCCCGCTCGGCCGGGTCTAGCTTCTCCGCCGTCACAGCGGGCCGCTCAGGAGCCGCTGCATCCCCCTCCGGGGCCCGGTTCGGAACCCCGTCCGGCGGCTTCGCGGCGCCCCCCGGGGCGCCATCCGCCGGGCGCGCTGGCCGAGGGCTCTTCAGCCCCACGCCCGCCATGCCCTTCGCCGCTGCCTCCAGGAGGACTCCCTCCTCCAACCCGAAGGCCTCCGCTCCCCGCCTCACCAGTAGCCGGCGGCGAATCGGATCCTCCACTCGCTGCAAAAGCCCCACGAACCGTCGTACCCGCGCTTCCAGCGATGGGTCCGCGCCCGTGGGCCCGCCGTCGCCGATCGTCGCTTCCGCGAGAAATCCCGGAACGTCGCGCGCCTCCGCCAACAGCGCGGCGAACGCCTCGCGAGCCGACTTCGCCAGAAACGAGTCCGGATCCTCCCCCGCGGGGAGGAGCAGGACTCGCACCGCGAGCCCCGCGCCCAACAGCGGGTCGAGCCCGCGATCCGCCGCGCGCACGCCGGCCGCGTCGCCGTCGTAGACGAGCACAACGCCCGCCTCGAAGCGCGCCAGAGCCCGCGCATGCTCGAGCGTGAGCGCTGTGCCGCACGTCGCCACCGCGTTCGTGAAGCCCGCCTCGTGGAGCCGGAGGACATCCAGGTAGCCCTCGGCCACCAGGACTTCCTTTCGCTCCCGAATCGCCGACCGCGCCTGCGGCAGTCCGAAGAGGAGGCTCCCTTTCCGGAAGACCGCCGACTCGGACGAGTTCAGATACTTCGGTTGATCCTCCGGCGCGATGGCGCGCGCGCCGAAGCCCGCCGTCTTCCCCGGCGCCGTCTCCACCGGGAAGATGATCCGGTTACGAAACCGGTCGTAATGCGACCCGTCGCCGCGACGGAGTGTGAGCCCCGCCTCCTCCAGCGTCTTCGCCGGGAGGAGTCTCCCCAGCGCCGTCGCCATCCCTTCCCACTGATCGGGCGCCCACCCGACGTGAAAGACGTCCAGCATCGAGCCCGTGAACCCGCGCCCGGCGAGATAGGCCCGCGCCCGCGCGCCCGCCTCCGACCGAAGCGACGCCTGGAAGAAGTCGCTCGCCAGCGCGTTCGCCTGCAGCAACCGGTCGCGAACCGCCGCGCCGGGACCGCGCTCCCCCTTGGGAAGCTCGATCCCCGCGCGCTCGGCCAGGATCGCCAGCGCTTCCGGGAAGGTGACCTTGTCGGTCTCCATCAGGAACGCGAAGACGTCGCCGCCCTTGTTGCAGCCGAAGCAGTGCCAGATCTGGCGCTCCGGATTCACCGTGAACGAGGGCGTCTTCTCGTTATGGAACGGACAGAGCCCGCTCCACCGCGTCCCGACGCGCCGCAGCCTCACCTTCTCGCCGATCAGCTGGACGATGTCGGTGGCGCCGCGAACGGCCTCTTTCGCCTCTTCGGCGCCGGGCGGGTTCATGGCGTTCCTACGACAGCGTCACGACCGTGACGCCCGTGCCCCCTTCCCGGATCTCCCCGAGGCGAAATTCCTTCACGAGCGAATTCCGCGAAAGGAAGCGCTTCATCTGATCGCGCAGGATCCCCTTCCCCTTGCCGTGGATGATCCGCGCCGTCTGGTGCCCGCTCATGGCCGCGTCCTCGATGAAACGCTCCACGGCGCGGACCGCGTCGTCGGCCTCGAACCCCCTCACGTCGATCTCGGTCCCCACTTCCTCCACATCGTGCGTCTCGCCGCCCGACGCACGGCGAAGCGGCGTCTTCGCGGCCCCGGCACGATCGCCGCCACGCTCGGCCCCCGATTCCGCCGCGGCGCGCGCCTCGGCGGCTCCGCCGGCCCGGCGCAGCTGCGCCATCGGAAGAACCGCCGTCGCGCCGCCGATCTTCACCCGGACGCGTCCATCCGCGTCGGGCATCGAGAGAATCACGCCGGTCGCGTTCAGAGCCGGGATCGAAACGTGATCGCCGGGCGCCGCTGTCTGGACGGGCGGTCCGGCCTGCATCGTTGGCCGCTCCGTCTCGGATTCGATCGCTTCCTCGATGGAGCGGGCCGCGCCGCGCACCTCGCGCAAGGTCTCGTGGCTCGCCTTTCCCTCGGTCCGGAGCCGCTTCCGGTACTCGTCGATCTGCCGCTCCAGAGTACGCAGGAGTTCCCGGCGCGCCTCCAGTTCGCTCTGCTTCCGCTCCTTCCGCTCCGCGTCCAGCCGGTCGCGCGCCGTCTTCAGCTCCCCCTCGCGCTGCGCGAGGGTCGAGCGCGTGCGCGAAAGCTCCACGCGCTCCGCCTCGGCCTCTTTCCGCAGGCGGCCGAGTTCCTCGATCAGGCGGTTGAGATCCTGCTCCCCCTTGGGGAGGAGCATGCGTGCCCTGGCCAGCACCGACTCGTCCATGCCGAAGCGCTCGGCCACCTGGAGCGCGCGGCTTCCGCCGGGGACGCCGACCTCGAGCCGGAAGAGAGAGCGGAGCGCCTCCTCGTCGAAGGCCATGGAGGCGTTCCGCACGCCGTCGGCGTCGTGCGCGAACGTCTTCAGGCTCCCGAAATGCGTCGTGGCCACGCAGTGCGCGCCGCGGTCGCGAATCGATTCGAGAATCGCCCGACCCAGCGCCGCGCCCTCGGCCGGATCGGTCCCCGAGCCGAGCTCGTCGAGGAGCACGAGGCTCCGCGACGTGGCCAGCCGCACCGCTTCTCCCAGGCGGCGCAGGTGCGAAAGAAACGTGCTCACGTCGTCCTGCAGCGACTGCTCGTCGCCGATGTCGCAGAGTAGCCGGTCGAACCACGGGACGCGCGTTCCCGATGAGGCCGGGACCGGAAGTCCCGACATCGCGAGGAGCGCCAGGAGCCCGACCGTCTTCATCGCGACCGTCTTTCCGCCCATGTTCGGGCCGGTCACGAGCACCACGCGATCCCGGGCGTCGAGCCTCAGATCGAGCGCCACCGGCGGGCCCATCTCGCCCCGGCGGTGCCGCTCGACCAGAATCGGGTGACGCGCCCCGCGGTACTCCAGCACGCGCTCCGCGTCGTCCGAAAGCTCGGGCATCGTCGCGCCCGACTCGCGCGCCCACGCCACGACCGCCTCGGCCCCGTCGAGGCGGGCGAGAATCGCGAAGTCCCGCTCCAACGCCGGGTGGTCGCGATGCGCGCGCAGCGACAGCTCGCGCAGAATCCTCTCCACCTCGCGCGTCTCGTCGATCTCGAGATCGGCCAACTCCTCGTTCGCCTCCGCGACGTCGCGCGGTTCCACGAAGACGCTCGCCCCCGAGCCCGAGTGCCCCAGCACGTGGCCCGGCACCGACCGGCGATTCCCGCTCGGCACGGAAACGACGTAGCGCCCTTCTCGGAGCGTCACGAAACTCTCGGCGAGGCCCAGCGAGCGAAGCACCGATTCCAGGCGATTCGCGATCCGCTCCCGCAGCGCGCGAATGGAGCGGCGAACGCGCGAGAGCTCGGAGGTGGCATCGTCCTTCACCGTACCCGACGGGTCGATGGCGCGAACCAGATCGCGCCGCAAACCGTCCAGCGGATCGAGTCCGTCGAGCAACCGCCCGAGGCCGTCGTAACCCTTCCCGCCGCGCGCGCGCCAAGCGGCCACCAGCCCCGCCTGCTCCAGGAGCGTCGCCAGCGACCAGAGTTCCTCGCCACGAAGCGTCGCTCCCTCGTGGTGAAGCCGCTCGAGCAGCACCCGTACGTCGGGCGGCGCGATGGTCGGTGGCGGATCCGCGACGGCATGTGCGGCCAGGAGGTCGGCGTAGACGACCTGCTCTCCGTGCGCCTGCTCGACCCGCGCCAGAGGGCGCAGGGCGCGCACGTGATCGCGTCCCGGCGTGGAACGGCAGCGGCCCGCGATGGCGTCGAGCGCGACCTGGAACTCGAGGACGCTTTCGGCATGTTCGCGGGCGCCGTCCCGGCCAGGCGCGTCGAAGCGCTCGGAAAGGTGGCGCGATAGGCTGTCGTTAATGGCGATCGTTCCGGGGGTGAGGGGCCGAGCCGGTCGCCGGCCCAGGAGACGAACGGGAAACCGGCTCAGGCCGGTTTCCCGTCGGGTTTGCAACTCGGCGAAGCCGGCCTTAGTCGGCCACCTTCATCCGAGCCATCATTTTTCTCTTAGCGGCATTTAGCTTCCGCTTTTTCCGCTCGCTCGGTTTCTCGAAGTGCTGATGACGCCGCAGATCCGCGAGAACTCCTGCCTTCTCGCATTTCTTCTTGAACCGGCGGAGGGCACTCTCGAAGGACTCGCCTTCTTTGACCCTGATGCCGGGCATCCTGTGTATCGCCTCCTCACGTGGGTTTGGCGTGAAATGCAAGCTGCCCACGTAGGTGGGCAGCATTCGCCTAACGCTAAAGAAGATACCCCGAGGTCCTTGATTTGTCAAATACCTCGCAAACCATTGACAATGATCGCGTTGCGAAGCATCGACAGAAGCGCGATGGAGGCGGTTTCGGTGGTTAACCGGCTGGGACCAAGAGAGATCGGTCGAAAACCCGCCGCCCGGAGCGCCGCTTCTTCCCCCTCGTCGAAGTCTCCGGGCGGCCCAACGGCAACGGTTACGGCGGTTTGCGGTGCCTCACCCGGAAGCAGCAGATCGGCGTCCCCGGATGGGTCGGCCACGAACCGGTGGCCCTGTCGCGCCGCCTCGAGGGCTGTCTCCAGGCTCGCCGCGGTGCCGAGGACCGGGAGTCGCGATCGCAGCGACTGCTTCACGCCGGCGATCGCGATTCGCTCCAGCCGCTCCAGCTTCGCCGCGCCGAGTTCGTCGCGGCCGCTCCGCCGGCAGGCGGCGAAGAGGATGGAGGCCACGCCGAGCGGAACCGCGTGCTCGACGATCGTCTCCGCGGCGTGGATGTCGGGGAGCCCGACGAGGAGGTGAATCGCTGCGGCGATTTCTCCCACGCCCTCCACGCGCTCCACGATTTCGGCGCGAGCCTCGCCGTGGTGCTCTTCCAGGAGGCGGCAGCGATAGCGGGTTCCCGCGCCGTCTGTCGCCTCGAAGGGCGTGCCCGGCTCCGCGCGGAAGACCCGCAGGAGATGACGCGATTCATCGGGGTCGAGGGAGAGCCGGTTTCCCGCGATGCGCGAGGCGTCGGCCCAGAAGAGCGTGTCGGGACGGCGCGCGCCGCGCACTCGCCCCTCAGCGGCCGTCGTCCCCGGCTTCGGGGCGCCGAGGAGGAGGTGTCTTCGATTCGGGGAGCGCGTCGAGTTCGTGAAGGAGCTTCTTCGCCTTGTCGGAGAGCTTCGACGGCACGGCCACGACGAGCCGGACCAGGAGATCTCCCGTGCCCGACCGCTGCAGGCTCTTCATTCCCTTTCCGCGTAGGCGAAGGAGCTTTCCGCTCGGCGACCCTGCCGGAACGTCGATTGCCGCGCGGCCGCCGCCCAGGATCGGCACCTCGACCTTCCCGCCGAGCGCGGCTCGCGCCATGCTGATCGGAAACTCGACGATCAGGTCGTCGCCGTCCCGGAGAAAGAGTGGATGCTCCGACTCCTCGATGTGAGCGATGAGATCGCCGGCCGGCCCTCCGCGGGGGCCGACGTCACCCATGCCGGAGAGCGGCAGGTAGTTCCCGCTCGAGACGCCGGCGGGCACCTTGATCGAGATCTCCGACTGCTGGCGGACGCGCCCCTCGCCCAAACAGGTCGGGCAGGGGGAATCGATGATGCTTCCCTCTCCGCGGCAACGCTCGCAGGTCATCACGCTCATCACCTGTCCGAAGATGGAGCGCTGCATGGTGCGGACCTGGCCCGCGCCGCGACAGACCGCGCAGGTCTTCTTCCCCGAGCCGCTCTTCGCGCCGCTTCCGGTGCAGGTCGCGCAGGGGCGCATGTGGCGCACCTTGACGCGCTTCTCCACGCCGGTCGCGATCTCCTCCAGCGTGAGCCGAAGCCGCAGCTCCAGCGTGCTCCCTCGCCGCTCGCGGCCGCCGCGCCCCGGGGACTCCCCCTCGAACATGTCGCCGAAACCGCCGCCGAAACCGCCGACGTCGCGCATGAAGGCGCGGAGCGCGTCGGAGAGATCGAATCCCTGATGACCCTCGAAACCGCCGCCGCCGCTCGGCGCTCCCGCGGGCGCGTGTCCGAAGCGATCGAAGCGCGCGCGCTTCTCCTCGTCGCTGAGAACGTCGTACGCCTCGGCGACCTCCTTGAAGCGCTCCTCGGCCTGCTTGTCGCCGGGATTCTTGTCGGGGTGATACTGGAGCGCCAGCTTCCGATAGGCCTTCTTCATTTCCTCGGCGCTCGCCCCGCGCTCGACACCCAGAACCTCGTAGAAGTCGCGTTTCGCGCTCATAGGCCGCCGCCGGACTCGGGAGCGTCGGGGCCCGCGGCTCCGCGCGACGCGGGGGCGGCTGTCGGCTCCGACGCCGAATCGCCTTCCGCCGCGACGACGACCTTCGCGTGGCGCAGAACGCGGTCGCGATAGCGGTATCCGGGAATCGCGACCTCGACGATCGTGCCGGGCTCGGCGCCGGGAATCGGGAGCTGCGCGATGGCGTCGTGCAACTCCGGATCGAACCGCTCGCCCCGAGGACGAATCGGCTCGAGCCCCTCCTTACTCAGAATTTTCGCCAGGCGGTCGTGGACCAGCACGACGCCGGCGCGGAGCGGATCGTCCCCCGCGGGCAGCGCGCGGAGCGTCCGCTCGAAATCGTCGAGCACGGGGAGGAGTTCACGAAGGAACGGCTCCGCGGCGAAGCGGAGCGCCGACTCTGCTTCCTGCTTCCGCCGGCGGTTCACGTTTTGCAGCTCCGCGAGCGCGCGGAGCAATTCGTCCTCCCTGGCGCGGAGGCGGTTCAGTTCCGCCTGCGTGTCGCCGTCGGCATCCGCCGGAGCCGCGGCGGCGGACGTCTCGCCGGCCGCTCCGGGAGGCGGCATTCCCCCCTTCTCCTCGGGTGGCGCGCCCGGCGAGTCATGATGATGCTTCTTCTTCACGAGTCCCTCCTCGGCGCCAGCCGCGCTCCGACGTAGGAGAGGAGCGCGAAGACGCGGCGGTAGGGCATCCGCACGGGTCCCATCAGCCCGATCACCGCCCGCGACGGGCCGATGGCGACCGCCATACCGACGATGGAGCACGACTGGATGGCAGCCGGCGCGTGTTCGTGGCCGATCGATACCCGGGGCAGGTAGGCCGCTGCAAACGACTCGAGCGCGCGCGCCAGATGCTCGCGCTCGGCGAGCACGGTCACGAGCGGGCGAAGCCTGTCGGGCGTCTGGAACTCGGGTTGCGCCGCGATGTGCTCGGCGCCTCCGAGGCGAACCGCCGGCTGCTCCATGCCGGTGACGAGCCGCGCGGCGAGATGGAGCGCCGCCTCTAGTATTGCCGCGTGCTCCGGCCGGGCCTCCGTGCGCGCGCGGATCGCGAGCGCGTCGAGTCCTGCCGCGCCCGGGACCGGGAGCGAGGCGCGAACCCACGCCTCGGCGCCCCCCACCCCC